>OHAA01000508.1_pt1 | contig 21372 bp, 13 predicted proteins | sample 1606051 | NCBI WGS metagenome assembly OHAA01 (sample SAMEA3541493, study PRJEB24748) | human gut metagenome | biome: human gut; feature: human-associated habitat; material: faeces | place: China | collected 2012
TTCAGCAATGATAGCGAGTTTGTAAAAGGTATATCCGTAGCCAAATCCCAGCTCATGACGCCACGCATATTCTGTTGGCGGGCATAGCGGGTCTTTATCTTGATATTAGTCTGCCCATCAAACAGATACTCCTTGCCATTATAAGTCACAGTATTCTGGTCAGGGCTGGTAATCAAATTACCATTAACAAAAGAACTATAAGCCTGTGTAGCAGACTTATCACTAGTGGCTCCAATAAACGGAAGTCCGGCAACGATCTTCTCATTCGGAATACCACCGTTGCTGATTACAGTCTGCAGATCAATCTTATACTGTTCCACCGGATAGCGGTCGGGAGAAGGACCATAACATTGTATGGAAATCCAATCCATCTTGGATATTGCCTCTGCTGATATTTTATAATATAGCGGGTGTAAAGTCGGAGAAATGATACGGCTTCCTGTTCCGTCCTTCAAAGCTATAAGCGCATTGCTTACATTTGTGAAATCAGTATCCGATGCAGGCCATTCAAAATCAATATCTGCACCATCGATGTCATATTTATCCATTACACTCTTCATATTCCGTACGAAATCAGTAATAGAGGCTGAATTAGCACACATATTCTTCCAGTTTCCTCCGGCTACTCCCAAACGGAACAGAATTTTCTTACCACCCAGTTTTGCACGGATATCTTTCATTATTTCCACCCACGTTTGTGAATCTTTTCCTTTATCAGATGCGTCGTCATATTTCCAATAAGCTAATGTTTTTGTTGCATTCCAGTCGCCTTTGAAAGTTAGTTCCTTGTCTTTATAAGCGGCAGGATTACCAAAACCAATTCCTGAGAAAAAGGTTTCATCCAGTTTTCCTTTAAAATTAGTACCTAATAGTGTGGAAGCGCGGAAAGGAAGAGTTCCGGTATTGGATATAGCATCCGCTGTTTTAGTAGCATCAATAGATAGAGTGATGGCTTTGGAAGCATAGGATACACCTAGATAATGCCAGGCTCCAATTTCTAATCCTGTAGCAATTAAATCAGAAACGACTGTCCCTACGGTAAATTTCAATTTCTCCGGTGCATCCCCCAGTTGCAATGAGACCGTATTTTCTCCAACCGTTTTACTGAACACCACAGCATCCGGCGTCCACTCATCAATATACATCCAGGTAGCAAAAGTGAAAGCTCCCATTGCTCCGGTCGCATTGTTCATCAAATGAGGCCCGGCATTCATTTCTCCTGTTCCGTCAAATGAAATCACGCCGCTACGCCCGGCAAAAGACTCCAGATGAGTCACTCCACCCGTAAACGTAGCATTATTCTCCGGAGTCTCAAAGTACAATGTTCCGTCTCCATAGGGTTGGACTACCATATATATCAGGTCATTGCATGCTAACATACTTTCAGTAGAAATGTCTCCTTTCTGATAAAAATTTCCACGGATATACGAGCTTACAATGAAAGGCTTGTCTCCATCTACTTCCGGTGTTTCAAAATCAGCATCAATAGAACAAGTCACTTGTACTGAAGAAGTGTTTTCCACAGGACAAATCAGATTGGTTTTATAATTGGCAGTGAAAGGCACATAGTCTACTTTAAAACTTTTGAGTGCTTCTCCCGTAGCATTATCTGATGCGAAGAAATCCAGGTTTACATCATACAGGATACTTCCCTCCTGATAACTGGCTCCGTCAGCCAATGGATGCGTAAACAGATAATCGAAAATCAATACTTGATTGGCATCCGCTGATAAGGTTTTAGCCGAAAGAATCTGTTCGGAAGCAGTTCCTGTTATATCGCCTTTAGTGACATCATAGGCAGTATATACCGAAGGATACGTAACCTTGGCACTTTGTACACCTGCATAACTGCCTTTTACGTTCATTAGAGCAAACGGACGCTTCAAGGTCATTGTCACTTGCAAAGCAGAGGAAGTTACATCAGCAGCCTTCGCACAAAAAGCATCCCGTGCCGGAGTATTCAGTACCCATTTTTCTTTCATGATACTGACATTCTGCAAAGATTGTGTGTTATAGAACTCATCTTCCACGCTTGTCAGTGTGGAGTTGTCTGTCCCACTACTGACGAAATCGGCCCAGGCAACCAAAGTAAACGTTTCATCAGTAGCCAAATCTAAATTAAAGTCGGGGGTAGTTTGTGGAATGCGCTGTATCAGAGTCAATGTACCGTCCGCCTCGTTCTGTTTATAGATTCCCAAAACATAACGCAGATGATATCCGTCGACTGCCGGAAGTGCAGAAACTCCACGGGTAGTGGCTGCATCCATTGATAAACGTACACTTACATTTTGTTTGTAATCGATGGCACTCTCTGCATCTCTACAACCCATTAACCATAGAGAAAAGAATACATACCACAATAAGAATTTGATTTTCATGTTGTTAAATTTAAAGATTAATTAATTATTATATCGATCTCTCCTGTTGTCTCTCCGTCAATAATATTGCTCTCTCCCAAGTCTGCCATTTCCACATGTTTAGTGATGTGCCGGGCAGCTTCCAACGAAAGTGAAATGGAGGGGGCATGATATACAATTCCTCCTTTGGAATTACCTATCGTTACTCCCATATCCAGGGAACTGGTCTTGCCTTTATTCATGAACAGGCAATCCGATGCAACAATATATTTATCCCTTTCTTTCTGTATCCCGTCATATCTCATGGTGGGATTTGCCAAAGAAGCAACACAACGCCCGGACAGAACATCATAAGCGATAGGCAGATAACCTTTATAAGTCAATATAGCGGTCATTCTCTCATCAAGACTCTCCTCCTTCAGATCAGTAGTCAGTGTATAGGAAGACAGTGGAGAATAAAAATCCAGATTACAAATTTGCTCTATCGGACTATCCGGGAATATTGTTAAAGGTAGAACGGCTGCATAGGCTTTCTTATCCATACCAGCCACTTCGCTTTTCATACGTACAGACCTTAAATTTTCTGTAATATAGTATGGAGAGTCTTCTGTTATCCGATAATCTATCCATGCCAGAAGATAGTATTCTCCAGAGGGCAGATTCAGCTCAAGTAAAGGATATTTCATGTCTTTTATTGATCTGGCGGCTGTTGTTTCTATGAAAAAAGAGTGCTGTTGGACTTCTACATTATTTCGAATAACAGAAACAATGCAATGAGGAAGGACATCGGTATTATCATTCTCAAAAAGTGAATCGATGATTCCATTTACAACGACTTTATAGGATTGATCCGGATCATATATACCTTCATCTTTTTGATGGCAGGACACCAATAACAGAATAAAAATATATCCGCACATATTACGTATCTTCATAGTTCTACTAATATAGAATAGGGCTAACAATAAATTCATGGAGACAAAATTAGAGGGCTATCTGCTTACAGAATGTACAATAATCACTATTTTTACATCCAAAAATCGCTATTTAAGGCATTTTCAGTATAAAATGTATTCAGGAAAGAAATAACATAACAGTGTATTACTTATAATAAATATTAATTCATATAATATTAATATAGGTCACATGCATCCTTTTCATTTTTTGATTGTTTATTCTAACAAAAGAAAGAAGAAATTATGAAAAAGATTATCGTATTATTGATGTTGGTTTTCATAGGTGCATCTACAACAATCTATGCACAGGAAAGTAAAAGTGAAAGTCGTCGTGCTGAACGTAAAGCACAACGTGATGCAGAAAAAGCTCGGGAAAAAATAGAAGAAGAACGAGCATACACTGATGCAGTACAAGCCATAAAGGAGAGAAAGTTTGTATTGGAAGCGGATCGTGTGACATTCAAAAGAGGCCGTAGTGCTTTTGTTACATCCAATACCAATTTTATCCTTTTAAATGGTGACCGGGCATCCGTACAGATTGCTTTCAACGGTGCCTTTGCTGGTCCTAATGGAATTGGAGGTGTTACAGTGGATGGCACTGTAGGTGAAGTAAAAACCACCACCGACAAAAAAGGGAATGTAACTTGCAATTTTAGCGTGACAGGTGTAGGAATCTCAGCACAAGTTTCCATCAGGCTCACTCATGGCCGCAACAATGTATCTGCCACAGTAAATCCTAATTTCAACTCGAATAGATTAACACTGGACGGTAAACTCGTTCCATTGTCCGAGTCGAATATATTTAAAGGACGGTCGTTCTAATTATTGTAATTGAACACTTGCGGCTGCGAGAGCCTGCGCTTGTACAAGTGAACGTTCACACTTGTACAAGCGCAGGCTCTCGCAGCCGCAAGTGTTTTTTTATGAGAGTTACATTACATACTACAAATATAGAGTTTTTTATTTATGATTCATTTACTTGATGCTTTTTCATATACACTTCTGCTTTCCTAAACATAAAAGCCTAAAATACTTTTCCTTATCTAAAGATATGTTTATCTTTGCACCCGCTTAGGTGATGTGAAGTGTGTTCAACACTCCACATAAAAGGGAATCCGGTGAGAAACCGGAACAGTGCCCGCTACTGTAAAGCCTTAATTTTGTTTCAGATAATGCGAAACAAAAAGACGGGAAGTATTCATTAAGGAACTTCCAGAAACCACTGTCCAACAAATGGGAAACCAAGGATGGGAAGGTTACTTTCCGTAAAGGCTGAGTCAGGAAACCTGCCTGAGTAATCACATAGTTAACGCCGTCTCGGGGTCAAGAAGGCAAGTATTAATTCTTATTTATCAATCAATGAAGAAACAGAATTGGCTGTTCATCCTCATGGGAGGATGTGTAGCAATGAGTGCATCTGCACAAGAGACAAAACAGAGTCAAGACCTGAGTGTAGAACTTAATCCCGTTGTAGTAACAGGTACAGGTACGCATCACAGACTGAAAGACACCCCAACACCAGTGGAAGTAGTAACAGCGAACGAGATTAAAAAGGCTGGAATTACAGATTTCCGTGAGGCGATGACTGCTTTGGTTCCGTCGCTGTCTTTCTCTACCAATTCAATGGGAGACTACCTTATGCTAAACGGACTGTCGAACAAGTATGTGCTTATACTTATTAATGGTAAAAAGCTAACAGGAGACAGCAGTAACAACATCGACCTGAACCGCATTGACATGAGTAACGTAAAACGTATTGAAGTCCTGAAGGGTGCCGGTTCCGCTCTTTATGGTAGTGATGCTATTGGTGGTGTAATCAATATCATTACAAACCAACCGATAAATGACATAACAGTTACCAGCAATACAAAGGTAGAAGAGCGTGGACAGTTCACCCAGACTGCCAACGTAGACATCAAAACAGAGAAGTTTGCTTCTTATACTTCTTATCAACGCCGTCAGTCCGACGGTTGGACTCTCACACGTGTAGATGCAGATGGTGAAGCGAGAGACCAACATGATGCTAACGCTTTCTATACGGACAATTATACCCAGATGTTTCAATTTACACCGAATGACAAACTGTCAATGTATGTTGAAGGTAGTTATTATGACCGTACAGTTAAACGTCAACCCGAATACCTGAAATACAATCTGACATACGACGCATACAGTTTAGGAGCAGGAGCTAAATATAACTTCAACAAACGTTCTTATATCCAGTTTGATATTAAGAATGATAATTACGATACCAATTATCTATACACCAATGAGGATGGAGATAACAAGGTTGGAGACGAAGTGCGTCAGAAACGGCAACATTATTATAGCGGAAACCTGAAGTCATTATTCCGCTTTACGGAAAATACCCGTACCATATTCGGAGTGGAATATATACAGGAAACTCTGGATCGACCTTCATTCAACGTTGATGAACGCGCATACACTTGGGCTGCCTATGCACAAGAAGAAATCACTTTGTTTAAGAACTTACAGATACAGGCAGGATTGCGCTATGTATATCACGAAACAGCCAAGAGTAACGTTACACCCAAACTTGCCGTAATGTATCGTTTGGGCGATTTTACCATTCGCGGACAATATTCGGCAGGATTCCGTGCCCCAGGACTTGATGAGCTATACAAATACTCTTATTCTCAAAGAGGAACCAGAGCAGGAACATTAAGTGCCGGAAACAAGAATCTGGATGCAGAGAAAAGCAACTATGGCTCCATCAATTTAGAGTTCAATAAGAAATGGTTAACAGTGGGAGTAACCGGATATATCAACGAATTACGCGATATGATTGTAGCGCGTACCGTTAAACTATCCGAATTTTCAGAGGCTGAACAAGCAGCTTTCCAGGAAATCGCAAACGAATTATATGGTGGCAATGCCAAGCTGGGTAATATCCAAAACTACGTCAACAACGATAAAGCGTTAATCAAAGGATTTGAAGTGAATCTGAATGCAAATCTGGGTTATGGTTTCTCTTTAGGCGGTAACTATACCTTTGCCGACGCCAGAACTAAAGACAGTGAAACCGGCTGGCACAAAATAGAGCGCAGTGTTCGCCACTCGGGTAATGTAAATGCAAACTATGCGCATGCTTGGAAGAGCTATCGGCTGAATGTCAACCTGAATGGTCGTGTACAAAGCAAACGCATCCATGAGACTTTAAAAAGTGATGAATGGATTGACGAATCCGCTCCCGGATTTGGTTTATGGAATATCAGCACAAGACATACTTTCGACGGCTTAAAATGCTTTACCATAGAACCGGGCGTAGGAATCAGCAATATTTTCGATTACAGCGACCGCCGTCCGGATGCATCCCACCTGGCCTCTCTCACACCGGGACGCACATTCTATGTAAGCCTTTTATTACGTTTCAAAAAATAATTCCACAATATCTATTTATGAGATTACTTTCCCTCATTATACTGTTAACAGTTTCCCTCCTCTGCCCTGCGCACGAGGGGGAAAACTTCGTAGCAAGCGATATGCTCGCAAGTATGAAACCAGGCGATAAAGCCGCCCTGCTGATGGTACACTTCGGTACTACGCACGACGATACCCGTGCCCTGACTATTGACGCTATCAATGCGAAAGCCCGTGAAGCATTCCCTGATCTGGAAATGCGTGAAGCTTTTACTTCCCGTATCATTATCCGTCGTCTTAAAGCACGTGGCATCGAAAAACTAACTCCGCTGGATGCTATGCTTTGTTTGCGTAGCGAAGGTTATACACATGTCATCGTACAAAGCACCAATATCATTGACGGTGTGGAAATGGAATCACTCCGCAGGGATATGATAAGCGTACAACCCTTTTTCAAGGAAATTCGTATAGGCACTCCCCTGCTCTACTCTACAGAAGATGCCGAAAAGGTGGTAAGCATATTAGGAGAACGGTTTGACGCAACTGCACAAGGAAAGAAAACTTCCAATAAAAAGAGTACGGAACATTTTGTTCTTGTAGGTCACGGAACTTATACCCCCAGTACGGCAATCTATAGCCAGATGGACTATATGCTGAAAGCCAAAGGACTGGCGAACTTCCATGTAGGCACCATCGAAGGATATCCTTCATATGAAACGATGTTGGCACAATTAAAAGCCGGAAAGACGAAGCAAGTAACTCTGATTCCATTCATGTTTGTAGCCGGCGATCATGCTAAAAATGATATTGCCGGAGAATGGAAAGAAGCACTCGAAAAAGAAGGATACGCAGTAAATGTCCGTATGGAGGGTATGGGACAAATACCTGAAATACAGGAAATTTTCATTGACCATATCCGTTTCTCACTGAAGCACCGAATACTGGATATTATGGATAAAAAGGCAGCATACGCTGCCGGAAAAGACGAGTAATAATTACCTCATTTGTTTCAAGGCATGAAACTGACAGTTTCTCGGTGTGAAACCAACAGTTTCATCGCTTGAAACCAGGAGTTTCATGCCTTGAAACTAAAAGTTCCATCCCGGGAAACAAGATGTTTCATCAGCCGGAACAAAATGTCAGCTTACTATGAACAAGAAAAGAACAGGAATAATCCTTGGCTGCATAATCGCCGTGATCATCGTTTGCTTTGCAGCCTACAATTATTGGTGGGCATCTACCCGCATCCTCATCATCAATCCCCTGCCCGCACAAGCAGCAGACATCGCACTGAATAATGATTGCAGCCATATCCGCATGAAATGCATCAAGATGGAGGAAGTGAAAGACCTTTCCGGTTATGATGCCATCATGATGTACGGACGCGGATTGTTTCTGGACGAAACACAAGTAGCGGAACTGGAGCGGGTAGCTGCCAAAGGTGTTCCCGTTTTTACCAATGCGCTAAGACACTTCAACTTCATCGTCAACCACAATATCACCCCTGAACAACAGGAGACCCTGCAAATGTATTTCCAAAATGCTTGCAGACAGAACTACAGGAATGCTTTGCGCTATCTGCGACACATTTCCACTCCCCATCGACTGGGTGACCGTTCTTTTGAAAATCCCATAGAATTACCCAACAACCTGTTTTATCATCAGGAATACGGCCAATACTTCAAAACTCCACAAGAGTTGACTGAATATCTGAGACAAAAACAGCTCTATCACGAAGGTGGGCGCAATCTTGCTTTTATCTCAGGCATCAGTTTTCCGGTAGAAGGTACCCGCGCCCATGTAGATACCCTGATCTCCCGTCTGACACAGGCAGGTTTCAACATCTATCCCATCACCGGTAGCGGTAAGGGACGCGAAGACCTGATACGTACCCTTCATCCCGACGGATTGATTTATCTGCCTATGGGACGTCTGGGAAATGACTCGCTCATTAACTGGTTACATCAAGAAAATATTCCCCTCTTCATGCCTTTCCCACTGGTACAACCGCGTGAAGAATGGCTGAATCCCAACGTACCTGTAAGTGGAGGTACACTGACGGCACGTGTAGTAGTACCCGAAATAGACGGAGGCATGGCCCCCTTATGTATTTCCACACAAAATGAGAATGAAGAAGGATATATTCTGCACACACCGGAACCGGAACGGATGGATGCTTTAGTTGAGCATATCAGCAAATATATGTCTCTTCGCGATAAATCCAACAAGGACAAACGCGTCGCCATCTGCTACTTCAAGACACCCGGTAAAGATGCCTTGCATGCAAGCGGCATGGAGGTGATTCCTTCTCTTTATAACTTCCTGAAACGCTTGCGCAATGAAGGATATGACGTAAGTAACCTGCCTGCCACCGTAGAAGAATTCGGAAACAGGATATATCGTGACGGCTCTGTCATGGGTTCGTATGCCAAAGGGGCACAGGAACAATTCCTGAAAACAGCACACCCTGTATGGCTGTCTACCGGACAATATGAAACCTGGGCAAAAGAAGTGATCCTGCCGGAAAAGTACAAGGAAGTGACTGACCGTTATGGAGACGCTCCCGGCAATTTATTAGCCACGGAAGACAGTATCGCCATTGTCTGCCTGCGATTCGGCAATGTGTTATTGTTTCCACAACCCCGTCCGGCATTGGGAGACGATGATTTCAAGCTGGTACATGGCATGCCCGTAGCACCGCCTCACAGTTATCTGGCACCTTATCTGTATATGCAGAAGGGCTTTAAAGCGGATGCACTGATACACTTCGGTACACATGGAAATCTGGAATATACCCCGGGAAAGAATGTGGGTTTATCACAGGCAGACTGGTCGGAAGCACTGGTAGGTAATCTGCCGCATTTCTATTTCTATACTACGGGAAATGTAGGAGAAGGTATTATTGCCAAACGGCGTACACATGCTGTACTCGTCACTCATCTGACTCCGCCTTATGCGGAAAGTGGCATGAGACAGCGATATAACCAATTGCTGGAAGATATTCATAAACTTCTGGATGAAGGAACGGAAGGACATCGCATGTTGGGAATGCGCGTCAAGAAAGAGACTGTTCGCCTGGGACTTCACCGGGACCTGGAACTGGATTCCGTACCGGACAACCCCTATACTGCCGAAGAACTGGAACGTCTGGATGCCTTTACCGAAGAAATAGCTAATGAGAAGATGCTGGGTGCATACTACACGATGGGTGAACCTTATTCGGAACGTGACTTACTGCAAACCACCCTTGCCGTCAGTGCAGATGCCCTGGCTTACGAAACGGCCAAAGCTGACCGGGATAAAGGCAAGATTACTACGGAACAATTGCAAGACTTTACATATATAACCCACCATTATCTGCCAACGGCAAAGAAACGCCTGACGGCTATGTTACAGAATCCGCCTCATGATACGGCTACCATTGCCCCGGACCTTCGCCCCGCATTGCGCTATCGCGAACAACTAATAGCTTCTACTGCCAATGAATTCAACGCAATGGTGCGCGGCCTGAATGGAGGAACAGTTCTACCTGCTCCGGGTGGAGATCCGGTATTGAATCCTAATGTATTGCCCACAGGAAGGAACATGTATAGCGTAAATGCTGAAACAACCCCTAATCCACGTGCATGGGAAGACGGAAAACGACTGGCGGAAGCAACCCTGAAACAATACACCGGCAAACATGGGGAATATCCGCGGAAAGTGAGTTATACTTTCTGGGCGGGTGAATTTATCACAACCGAAGGAGCTACGCTGGCACAGGTCTTCTGGATGTTGGGTGTGGAGCCTGTACGCGACGGACAAGGACGTGTAGTAGATTTGAGACTTGTGCCCAGCGAAGAACTGGGGCGGCCACGTATTAATGTAGTGGTACAAGTCTCAGGACAGCTTCGCGACATAGCCGGATCACGTCTGAAGTTACTGACGGATGCGGTTCGCCTGGCGTCGGAAGCAAAAGACGAAGCATATCCCAACTATGTGGCATCGGGAACAGTACTACAGGAAAAGTTACTGGTGGAAAAAGGGACTTCTCCAAAGCGTGCACGGGAAATGTCTGTGATGCGTGTATTCGGTCCTGTTAATAGTGGATACAGTACAGGAATCATGGGATATACCGAGCATAGTGGATCATGGGAGGATGAAAAGGAAATCGCCCAAGGATATCTCAATAATATGGGTGCCGCTTATGGTGATGAAGATAACTGGGGCGAGGTTCAGAAAGATTTGTTTGCCTCTGCCCTCTCCGAAACGGATGTAGTGATTCAGCCGCGGCAGAGTAATACGTGGGGACCTATTTCATTGGACCATGTATATGAATTCACCGGCGGATTATCTCTTACTGTAAAAACACTGACGGGTAAAGAACCGGATGCTTATATGGCCGATTACCGTAACCGTACCAACCGCCGTATGCAGGAGACCAAAGAGGCGATTGCTGTGGAGACGCGGGCTACGATACTGAATCCGACATTCATACAGGAACGGATGAAAGGCGGTGCAGGTTCGGCACAAATGTTCGGAGAGATTTTCCGCAATATCTTTGGCTGGCATGTAATGCGTCCGTCGGCAATGGATAAGGAGATTTTTAATGACCTGTACCGGATGTACATTCAGGATGAAAATAAACTCGGAATACAGGATTATTTTCTCCGGGTGAATCCGGCATCCTATCAGGCTATGACTGCGGTGATGCTGGAAAGTGCACGGAAAGGCTATTGGAAAGCAAGCCCTGAACAGTTGAAAGCAACAGCTGCATTACATGCACAAATAACCCGTGAGAAGGGTGCCGCCTGCACGGAGTTTGTATGCGATAATGCCAAATTACAGTCGTTCGTTGCAGATAATCTGGATGCGAAAGAGAAACAGGAATTCAATCAGGATATGAAAGCAGTATATGAAGCCGCTTCGGCCAATGGAAAAGATGTAGTATTGAAAGAAAAGAAGCTGACACCGGAACAGGTAGCGCAGAAACGTACTACAAACGGATTAGTGATTGGAGGCGTGGTACTGGTGGTGTTCATTGGACTGGTTGCATTAATTAAAAGAAGGAAAAGTAAATAACTTCATAATGATTAGTGTTTAGTGATAAGTGATTAGCACCATGCGGAGTAATAGCACAGCCACTAATCACTTATCACTAAACACTAATCACTAACAATTTACCACTCACCCAATAACTATGAATAACGTCATCCCCATATTAGCAATCTTCATCACCCTCAGCTTCCTGCTGAAGGTCGGCTTCTATCCCCGTTGGGGAACGTGGCTGACAGCACTATGTTGTGCCCTATTTGTTTTACTCATTACTCCTTGGGTAACCGAGCAATCTAAGACAGCAATAGCAGCCTTTTTTGCTTCCCGGGAGAAAATGCTGGATGTATCTGTTTGCATCACACTGGAAGCCGCCATCCTGATAACCTTTTGCTTCGACTGCTTCTCCGGAATGCGTACAAGAGACACTACATTCAAACGAAGCGTCACATTTCTGCTCCACCTTTACCCCGGTTTATTGATAGGTGGCGTACTATGCTATGTACTGGCTGAATTATTATTCTCTTTTCCAGGCATTGATTTCAATATGCTCTCGTGGATAGTAAGCACCACCACATTCTTACTTATCGGTATCGGTGCCCGATTGCTACAAATCCTATTGGGAGATAAAGCCTTGCGCCTCGAAATCCTTTTTATTGTAAACATATTCATAGTCGTACTGAGCATCATAGCTACCGGATACTAAATAAACAGTAACTACTAAAATTATAAATATCATTATGGAAACCATTTCAAACTCACTCTTCTGGATATCCAACGGACTACTTGTTCCGGTCATCGTATTATTACTCCTGTTCTTCCTCCGCGCCATCATCCTTGCCGGAGGTTTCTTCGGAGAATTCTACCAACGGATGAAACTACAAAAGCAACTCTCCGAGATGTTGGAAACCATCACTCCTGAAAACATTAACGAACAGTTGCAGAGCTTGCCCCAAGCCGGGAAACAACCTTTGCTCCGTTGCCTGAAAAAACTTGCCGAACACCGCGATAACGCTGCCTACTGCGAACGCCTGCTTGCCAACTTCGAAGTAGACGCCGAAAAAGAGCTGGGACGCTCGCGCACTTTCATCAAACTCGGCCCGATGCTGGGATTGATGGGAACACTGATTCCGATGGGTCCCGCCCTTGTCGGACTGGCTACAGGAGATATTTCCTCAATGGCTTACAATATGCAGGTAGCCTTTGCCACCACCGTGGTCGGTATGGTGATTGCCGCAGTCGGCGTCATCACTCTGCAAGTGAAACAACGCTGGTATGCCCGTGAAATAAATGATCTGGAATATCTGGACAAGACTCTGCGAAACAAAACCAATGAATAACTCTCAGCCCCATAAAAAAATATGAAACGAAACAGACTGCTCCACAACCAAACGGACTCCGACCCAATGGGTACGGTAGCGAACCTTTTTGATGTAGCCATGGTCTTTGCCGTCGCACTGATGGTTGCCCTCGTCACCCGCTTCAACATGACGGAAATGTTTTCCAAAGAAGACTTCACTATGGTGAAGAATCCCGGAAAAGAGAATATGGAAATCATTACGAAAGAAGGACAGGAAATCAAGCGATACACTCCCAGCGAGGAACAGGAAACTTCCGGCAAGCGAGGGAAAAAAGTCGGTGTAGCCTACCAACTGGAAAGTGGAGAAATTATCTATGTTCCGGAATAACTACACCCTTTTATACCCGAACTTTAGAGAATAGAATGTATCTTTGCATGATAGAAATATAAGCGATATGAAACAGCCAAAGATAATAGTTGCCGGCATCGGACCGGGCAGCGAACAAGACATTACGCCTGCGGTTCTGGAGGCGGTTCGCGAAGCGGATGTAGTAGTGGGATATAAATATTATTTCCGTTTTATCCAGCCTTATCTCCACCCTGAAACAGAATGTATAGATACGGGTATGAAGCGGGAACGCACTCGTGCGGAACAGGCATTTGAATTGGCGGAACAAGGAAAAACGGTTTGTGTCATCAGTTCCGGCGACGCGGGGATTTATGGAATGACTCCGCTGATTTACGAGATGAAGCGGGAACGAAACAGCAACGTCGAAGTGATTGCCTTGCCGGGTATCAGTGCTTTTCAGAAAGCGGCTTCACTGCTGGGTGCTCCTGTGGGACATGATTTCTGTGTGATTTCCCTCTCCGACTTGATGACACCGTGGGAACGGATTGAGCGTCGCATCCGTGCGGCAGCTATGGCTGATTTCGTAACGGCTGTATACAATCCGAAAAGCGAAGGGCGGTATTGGCAACTCTATCGACTGAAAGAGCTGTTTCTCGCAGAAGGACGTGCTCCGGAGACTCCGGTAGGTTATGTACGCCAGGCCGGACGGGAAGAACAGGAAGTGCATCTGACGACACTCGCTGATTTCAATCCCGAAGAAGTGGATATGTTTACGGTCATCCTGATTGGTAACTCGCAGTCTTATGCGTGGAACGGCAAGTTCATTACTCCCCGGGGATATTATAACCGTCCGGATAAGGATGAACAACCGACTAAGGGGATAGGTCAGGACATCATGATACAAAGTTTCCGGACCATTGAGTCGGAACTAAAGAATAAGAATATTCCTCTGGATCATAAATGGGCTTTGCTACATGCCATCCATACCACGGCTGATTTTGAAATGGAAAAGCTGTTGTATACGGACAAAGGTGCTGTGGAAAAGCTTTATCAGAAAATAGCGGACGGTCGGTTGAAAACGATTGTTACGGATGTGACGATGGCTGCCAGTGGTATCCGCAAAGGAGCTTTACAACGGCTGGGGGTAGAAGTGAAATGTTATCTTTCCGATGAACGGGTAGCGGCAATGGCAGCGGAAAAAGGAATCACCCGTACACAAGCCGGTATACGTCTGGCGGTGGAGGAACATCCGGATGCCTTGTTCGTATTCGGTAATGCGCCGACGGCTTTGATGGAACTTTGTGATCTGGTACGTAAAGGAAAGGCTGTACCAAGCGGTATTATTGCTGCGCCTGTGGGTTTTGTACATGTACAGGAATCCAAACACATGGTGAAGCCGTTCATGGAAATACCCAAACTGATAGTGGAGGGACGAAAAGGAGGAAGTAATTTGGCTGCAACGCTGGTGAATGCAATCTTGTGCTACAATGATGCGGAACAGTTAAGGCCGGGACGGGATGTGTAAATAGATACGCTATGATACGAAACTTTATCATCATAGGCATGGACGACAACCGGGAACCTTTCTTCCCGCCCGAAGTGCTGCGGCACATCCGGGAAGGAAAAGTTTTCTCCGGCGGCTTGCGGCATCGGGAAATTGTAGAGAAGTTACTTCCGGAAGGTGCGGAATGGATTTCCATAACAGTTCCACTGGATAACGTCTTTGCCCAATACGAAAACATTTTTGCAGACTTTGAGAAGAAGGCTTCCGATGCATCTATTGTCGTGTTTGCATCCGGAGATCCTCTGTTTTTCGGCTTCGCCAATACGGTAAAACGAAAACTGCCCGATGCAAAGATACGCCTCTACCCGGCTTTCAATTCCCTGCAAACATTAGCGCACAGACTGGTGATGCTCTACGACGATATGCGTACCGTCTCTCTGACAGGACGCCCGTGGCAGGAGCTGGACAAAGCACTCATAGAACATGCCCACAAAATAGGTGTACTGACTGATCGGGAGCATACCCCTGCCACTATCGCCGCGCGAATGTTGGAATACGGATACAACTCCTACACCATGTACGTAGGCGAGCACCTCGGCAATCCCGAACGCGAGCGCATTCGCCGGATGAGTCTTGAAGAAGCCAGAAAAGAGACATTTGAGCATCCGAATAACTTGCTGCTCTGCTACGATACCCGTAGACGGTCAGCTACGACACCCGTAGACGATCAGCTACGGCACCCGTATACGGTCAGCTACGACACCCATAGCAAGGAAGCTCTCCTCCCTATAGATAGTCAGCCCTCTATAACTGAACAGCCCCGCCCCTTCGGTCTTCCCGACGAACAATTTGCCCACTTGGACGGACGTGCCCGCATGATTACCAAAGCTCCGATCCGCCTCCTTACCTTGCAGGCATTAGAACTGAATCGCCGCCGCGTTTTTTGGGACATAGGTTTCTGCACAGGCTCTGTCTCCATCGAAGCCCGCCTGCAATTCCCGCATCTTACGGTTGTTTCGTTCGAGATACGTCCCGAAGGAGAAGAACTGATGCGCATCAACTCCCGCCGTTTCGGTGCGCCGGGAATCACAGCCTTAATCGGAGATTTCCTGCAAACTGATCTGGAAGCTCTCCCCCGCCCCGACGCTGTCTTTATCGGCGGACACGGTGGAAAATTAGAAAATATACTGGTACGCCTGAAAGAAGTATTGCAGCCCGGCGGTTGCATCGTCTTCAACTCCGTGTCCGAAAGTAGTAAGGAGCTATTTCGTCAAGGAGTTCATGCCGCAGGAATGACCTTACATTCCTCCCTGCGTATCATCATCAACAATTTTAACCCTATAGAAATAATGAAAGCAACGATATGAAAACAGCTATCCTTTTAGTAACAGGCAACAGCCTCAGCCTGGCCGAGACACTGCACCAAGAAATGAACGACTCCGAAATATTCACACTCGAACATTTTCCCGGTTGCACTTATATCTCATCCCTTTCCGATTTCATAGAAGAGAATTTCGACGAATATGATGCATTCATCTTCATTTGTGCCATGGGCATTTGTGTCCGCACCATTGCCCCCCATGTAAAAGATAAGCACACCGACCCGGCCGTGATTTGCGTGGACAGTATGGGGCGCAATGCCATATCCGTATTGTCCGGTCACATCGGGCAAGCCAATAAAATCACCCAAGATGTCGCCCACATCTTAGGGGCGAATCCCGTCATCAGTACCTTGAGCGACAATAGCGGATTATGGGCTCTTGACACCCTCGGACAAGAGTTCGGTTGGGAGGTTTTGGTAGGTATGTCGCACGCATACTATAAAAATATAGAACTCCTCGACGACGACGAAGAGGAAGAGTACGGCGAAGATGAGGATGAGAACGAGGATGAAGAGTACAACGAAGATGAGGATGAAGATGAAGACGAAGAGTATGATGAGGATGACGACGACGAGGACGATGAGGACAACGATGAAGACGAAGACGACGAAGAAGAATACGATGACGATGAGGATGATAACAGTCTCATACTTCAAATGAGGGACGGCACCAATTACAGCGAGAGAACCAAGGAATTCAACGTCATCATCAACCTCTTCGTCAACAAATACCGTACCGCCCTGTTGCTCGAAATCCGCGATGAAGGCACTGACTATCTGGAACGTACCCGCCCCCAACACGTTGACGTCTATTACCATCGCAACGACATGGATCTCAGCCAGTACAAACTGCTGATTATCGTCAGTCCCTTTATGTTCTTCGACCCCGCAATAGCCAACATACAGTATGTCCCTAAAATATTGCATGTAGGCCTTGGACTCGCACTCGATCCCCCCGAATTCGAAGAACTATTCGTTAACCTCATTGTAGGCGCACCCGGTAAAAACATCTGCGGACAAGCCATCAAAGAAGTAGCCACCATTGATGTGAAACGCGACGTAGAAGTGATAAAAGAATTACAAGAACTGGTCGACGTCCGCTTCTATACGGCCGAAGAACTGAGCCAGGTAGAAGTTCCCAATCCCAGCGCCACCGTACAAAAGCACATGGGCACGCCCAGTGTATGCGAAGCAGCAGCCATACTCTCATCGCATCACGGCGTGCTATATGCCGAGAAATTCAAAGGCCTCAGCAAGAAATCCACCTTCGCCATCGCCATCGAGAACGGATACCTGCGTCAAGGGCACATCGAAATCGTCGGCGCCGGTCCGGGCAATCCCGACCTTATCTCCGTGCGTGGTCGCCAAATGCTGGAGAAGGCAGATCTTATCCTCTACGCCGGCAGCCTCGTCCCCCGCGAACTGACATTCTGTGCCAAACCGGGTGCTACCGTCCGCAACTCAGCCTCCATGGATTTGGAAGAACAGTTTGCACTGATGAAGAAATTCTATGATGAAGACAAATTCATAGTCCGCCTGCATACGGGTGATCCCTGCATCTACGGTGCCATCCAGGAACAGATGAACTATTTCGACCAGCACCAGATGAGTTATCACATCACCCCGGGCATCTCTTCTTTCCAAGCTGCTGCCGCTGCGCTGAAGTCTCAATTTACTATTCCTGAGAAAGTGCAGAGTATCATTCTTACCCGCGGTGAAGGACGCACCCCCATGCCGGAACGCGAACAACTCCACCTGCTGGCACGCTCACAAAGCACCATGTGTATCTTCCTCAGTGCCGGCATTGCCGAACAGGTGCAGGAAGAGCTCTTGCAGGAATATCCCGAAACCACCCCCGTTGCCGTTTGCTACCACCTCACCTGGAAGGACGAGCGCATCTATCTCGGAGAGTTGAAAGACCTTGCAAAGATTGTGAAAGAGAACAACCTGACGCTCACCACCATGATCGTCGTAGGTGAAGCCATCGGCAACCGCGAAGGTCTTTCCCGCCTCTATGCCCATGAGTTCAAACATCTCTTCCGCAGATAAGAAAGGAGTGATAGGGTGATAAGGTGATAAGGTGATAAAGTGATAATGGGATAACACTCCGTGATATATAATACAGCTACTTTATCACCTTATCACCCTATCACAATTATCACTTTTTGTTCAACTAAAACCTAAAAGTAATGATATTAATATTAGGTGGAACCACCGAAGGACGCATCGCCGTCCGTACCCTTGAAGAAGCCGGAAAACCATTCTACTACTCTACCAAAGGAAACGAGCAGGAAGTAACTATGCACCACGGCATCCGCCTGCAAGGAGCCATGGACGAGCTGGACCTGGAACGCTGTTGCCGGGAACATGACATCCAATTACTGGTAGACGCCGCCCACCCCTTTGCCGAACAACTGCACCGGACCGTAGAGAAAGTAGCCGATACCCTGGATCTGTACGTCATCCGATTCGAACGTATTTATCCGCCACGCGATGAAGAACACATCACCTGGTGCGACGATTTTGAAGATGCCATCCGGCAAATCAGGAAAGAAGATATCTTCACCCTCCTGGCACTGACAGGCGTACAAAGCATCGCCAAGCTAAAGCCTCTCTGGCAGGAAAGTGCCTGTTGCTACTTCCGCATCCTTAACCGTGAGAGCTCCCGCCGCCTGGCTAAACTCGAAGGTTTTCCCGAGAAAAACCTGTATTACTACCATGCAGGTGAAGACGAACGCATCCTATTACAGAAGCTGCGCCCCGAAGCCATACTGATAAAAGAAAGCGGACTCTCCGGAGGCTTCAATGAAAAAGTGGAAGCGGCCCTCGCAGAAGGCATCCGCATCTTCGCCATCCGCTGCCCGGACACGCCCGGAAGTTTCATCCCCATAGACGGCGAACACGGTCTGCGCCGGATGGTAGAAAATATTCTGCCCGACTTTTACCCCCTGCGTAGCGGACTCAGTACCGGGACTTGTGCCGCTGCTGCTGCCGTGGCCGCCACCTGGGACCTTTTCAACCTCGAACGGCGTCCACGCCCCGCAGTCTTCCCCGTCCTCCTCCCCAATGGCGAAACCATATACGTCCCCGTCGAAAAACAAAAATCCTGGCCCAACGCCGGTTTCCTGAACGGCAATTGGATGGCCGACGCTGAAGCTTCCGTCATCAAAGATGCAGGCGACGACCCCGACATCACCAACGGTATGGAAATCAGAGCCAACGTTGCCGTGCCCTTTCGCATGGACGATCCGGAACCCGAAGACACACCTGTAGATGACTATACGATCATAGTCTCCGGTGGCGAAGGTGTAGGCATCGTTACCATGCCCGGCTTGGGACTCGAAGTAGGCAGCCCCGCCATCAACAACACCCCACGCAAGATGATTGAGGACAACGTAAAGCTGTTCCTCAAGCATTTGAGAGTTCCTAAACAACCCAATCCTTTTGTTGTCACTATTTCCGTGCCGGGTGGCGAGGAGATAGCCCGGCGGACTTTTAATCATCGTCTGGGCATAGAAGGCGGTATTTCTATCATCGGAACTTCGGGCATCGTGAAACCTTTCTCTTCCGAAGCATTTGTAGATTCCATCCGCAAATCTATGGAAGTAGGTCGAGCAACAGGAAGCCCACGCATCGTCCTTAATTCGGGTGCAAAGAGTGAAAAGTATGTCCGGGGGCACTATCCCGAACTGCCTGCACAGGCATTTATTCATTACGGAAACTTCATTGGAGATACGATAAAGATTGCCGCAGATTTGGAAATCAAAGCGGTGACTTTGGGTATCATGATAGGAAAAGCCGTGAAGTTGGCAGAAGGCAATCTGGATACGCACAGCAAACAGGTGACGATGAATAAGGATTTCCTACGTGAAGTGGCCCTTTCTGCCGGATGCGGCGGGGAAACACTTGCAGTTATCGAAAAGATAACATTAGCCCGTGAGTTATGGACATTGCTCTCTGCTGAAGATTTGCAAGCTTTTTGCTCCCGTTTACTCGAACTGTGCCATCAATATTGTGACCCGTTGCTACCTGAAGGAGAACTGACGATTCTGCTCATCAGCGAAGAAGGGAAAATAATTACATAGAATAAAAAAACAAGTTTTACATGTAGCCTGTCAGGCTGAAAGCCCTACGCTATATAATGAAAGCCCTTCAGGCTATATGCGAAACTTAAATTAAAAACCTCAAATATGAAACACCCTCAAATAATCCTCGTCACCGGCGCTTCTTCCGGTTTTGGAAGAGTCATTGCTACGCAGTTGGCTGCACAAGGACATATCGTTTATGGCTCCAGTCGGAAAGCAGTATCCTATAATCCCGGCTTCAAAATGTTGCAATTAGATATTACTGATCCTGCATCAGTATCCAATGCCATATCGACAATTCTGAAAGAGCAAGGCAGCATTGATGTACTTGTCAACAATGCCGGGATGGGTATCAGCGGAGCTATCGAACTCACTACCGAGGAAGAGATACAGCGCCAAATGAATACGAATTTCACAGGTGCTGTCCGTATGTGTGCAGCAGTACTACCCTTCATGCGCGAAGCCGGACACGGACGAATCATAAATATCAGTTCCATCGCAGGAGTTCTTGCCGTTCCCTTTCAGGCTTTCTACAGTGCATCCAAGTTTGCGATTGAAGGGTATAGTGAAGCGCTTTATCAGGAAGTTAAGCCACTGGGTATACAAGTTTGCGTAGTCGAACCGGGAGATTTCCAGACTGGTTTCACAGCCCAACGGCAAGTGAGCCAGACCACTCTCTCCCATCCACAATACGAAGAGAGTTTTGCAAAAGCCATGCGAAACGTAGAGCAATCTGAAAACAATGGTTGCCGACCGGAAAAGTTAGGTCAAGCGATCTGCAAACTGGTAAATAGCCGCCGCCCTGCTTTTCGCACAAAAGTCGGTCCGTGGGAGCAAGTATTCTTTGCACGCGTCAAACCTATGCTGCCGTTTAGTCTGGTAGATTGGCTGATCAGGAAATTCTATTAATAATGCGAATCAGGAGTTGAGTTTAATTTATAACGGAATGGTAATGAATAAATAGATACGCGGGCTACACGGACAAGGCGGACGAACGCGGACTTTTATTTTTCATCCGCAGATGACGC
>OHAA01000511.1_pt1 | contig 21320 bp, 15 predicted proteins | sample 1606051 | NCBI WGS metagenome assembly OHAA01 (sample SAMEA3541493, study PRJEB24748) | human gut metagenome | biome: human gut; feature: human-associated habitat; material: faeces | place: China | collected 2012
CCCATGCCACATGAACTTTGACAGCAGTCTTGAAACATTCGCATTGGTTTCCGTCTGCAGGATAACGTGCCGGATTGACGATAGAGATATAAAGGTAATCAGTTATTTCATTTTTGGCAGCTATGTAGCGCAGGCATTTCAAGGCTTGTGGACATTGGTCGTTGAAACAACGGGAGAAATTGTAGGGGACAGACAGACTGTCGGGTTCTTCTTTCATTTTGTAGGGTTTATTTTATTTGCGGGATTATTTTGAATATGTACATCTATATTCTCTACAAAAGTAGGACTTTATTTTGATAATGGAAAGTGTTTGGATTGTTTTATTTGTACATAATGTCATTTTAAGATATAAATATTATTGGTGGTGACCATAAGTATTCACTGTAATGTGGTTAGTCAATTTAAATTATAAAAAACATAGGTGTTTACTACATTGCGGAACAACTATTTTGTATCTTTGTAGCTAGGAGATTTTAATTGCATTATTGAACTCTCACACATTGGATTGGGTGAATGCCTCAACGTTAGTTTGGCTATAAGGAGAAGAATATTGGCGCAATTGAAGGACTTGAAGTTGATTGAAAGAATGGGAATTGATGAAAAGCAGGACATTGTAAAGTAAGCAGTAAAGGTAAAAGTCTTAAAAACAGACTGAAATGATGAAACTAAAATTTAAATAAAATGCATAAGGTTTGGTTATATGCTCCGGGAGAGAATGCGTCTAAATGGGATGTGTGTTTATCTCAAAACATAATGTGTATTGGTTGGGATGAAATGGGCAATCTTCTGGAATATGCTTCAAAGAAAGAAATGGCAGCTAGGTTGCAGGAAATATATGATAAGCCGGAGGCCTCGTTTAAAAATGACAGCCTGGCATTATGGGAGTTCGCTCATGAGATGCAGGCCGGTGATATTGTTATAGTCAAGAAAGGGCAGAATCAAATAATAGGGCGTGGGATTGTGGAAGGTGATTATGCCTTTGATGAGTCTTTTCCTGATTTTAAGAATGTTCGTAAAATGCAATGGACGAATGCCGGAGAATGGGAGAATATAGGTAAGAATGTCCAAAAGACCTTGACCAATATAACCAAGTATCCGGATTATGTGGAATCTTTGGAGAAACTATTTGAAGATAAATCTCAAAAGCAATATTGGTGGCTTGTGGCTAGTCCTAAGATATGGAGCTTTTCGAAAGCTCCGGTTGGTAAAATACAAGACTATACTCTTTATAATGATAGTGGAAATCAGCGAAGGATATTTCAAAATTTTATTGATGCAAGAGAAGGCGATATTGTTATAGGCTATGAAGCTACTCCTGTGAAGCAGGTGGTAGCTATAGCGGAGATAGTCAAAGCTGCTGATGGACAAAAAATATATTTCAAGAAGACCGAAAGCTTGCTGAACCCGATTGATTATTCGGTTATAAAGGATATACCGGAATTGAGCGGTATGGAATTCCTGAAGAATAAGAATGGGTCGTTCTTCAAATTAACAAAAGATGAGTATAACGTATTGGCGGATTTGATCCGTGATGAAAACCCTATAACAGTCAACAAACGTAATCCTCCATATTCCGGGAATAATTTCCTGGATGATGTTTTTATAAAATCAGAGGAATATACCAAGTTGAGAAGTCTGTTGCTGGCAAAGAAAAATATCATATTACAGGGTGCTCCGGGTGTCGGTAAAACGTATTCGGCAAAACGCCTGGCTTATTCTATTATAGGAGAAGAAGATAGAACTAAAGTAGAGTTTATCCAGTTTCATCAGAATTATTCTTACGAAGATTTTGTGATGGGATATAAGCCGAAAGAAGATGGCGGTTTTGAATTAAGACGAGGTGTATTCTATAATTTCTGCCGGAAAGCCCAAAGTGATCCGGATAAGAAGTATTTCTTTATTATTGATGAAATTAATAGAGGAAATATGAGCAAGATTTTTGGCGAGTTGCTGATGCTCATCGAAAATGATTATCGGGGAGAAAAGCATAAAATCCGTCTTGCATATAACGATGAGTATTTTTCTGTCCCGGAGAATCTTTATATTATAGGTATGATGAATACGGCCGACCGTAGCCTGGCTATGATTGATTACGCTTTACGCCGTCGGTTCAGTTTCTTTGATATGACACCGGGATTTGATTCGGTTGGTTTCAAAAAGTATCAGGAGAATCTTGATTGTGAAGTCTTTAATAAAGTGATTGATGCCGTCAAAGCCCTGAATATTGAGATTGCTAAGGATGATTCGCTCGGAAAAGGCTTTTGTATCGGTCATAGTTATTTCTGTAACCGGGAATCTATTGATAATATGTGGCTTGAGAATGTGATTGAATATGATATTGCCCCTATGTTACGAGAATATTGGTTTGACAATGATAAGAAATTCAAAGAAGAAACGGACAAGTTATTGAGCCTGATAAAATGACAATAGACAAAGGTATATTCATTCGCAATATCTACTATATGCTGACTTATGCTTTTCAGGAGCTTAAGCAGAACAACTATGAAGAAATAGCCGGTGAAGAATTTGATGAGATTCATGATTTGTTTGCTGAAATTCTGCTTCGTGGCATTTCGTTTCAATTAAAACAGGGGTTGCATAAAGAATATATTTCCTGTCATGGTTCGTTGTCCACATTGAAAGGGAAGCTTGATATATGTGGTACGGTCAATAATCTAATGCGGAAACAACAGAAAATTGATTGTGAGTACGATGAATTATCGGAGAACAACAAGTTTAATCAGATATTAAAAACAACTGTTCAATTCTTGCTGAAACATCCGAAAGTCAAATCGAACAGGAAGGCTGCGTTGAAGCGCCTTATGCTCTTCTTTAGTGACGTGGAGGCCGTTGATATCCTGACGATAAACTGGACTACTATGCGCTTTGATAGAAATTGCAAGACTTACCGGATGCTTCTGTATGTTTGCTATTTTATTCTCGACGGGATGTTGATGACTACGGAAAGAGGTGCTTATAAAATGAAGGAATTTTCTAATGAACATATGTGCAGACTTTACGAGAAGTTTGTTCTGGAGTATTATCGGAAACATTATCCGGAATTAAAAGCAAAGGCAACTCAAATAGACTGGAATATTGACAAAGAACAGTCGACTTCCAGTATTCTTCCTATCATGCGGACGGATATTATGCTGACATTTAAAGAACGAACACTGATTATTGATACCAAGTATTATAGTAGGTCAATGCAGTCCCAATTTGACAAAAGGACTATCCATTCTAATAACCTATATCAGATTCATTCTTATGTAATGAATTACGATACTAATCATACGGGGAAGGTGGATGGGATGTTATTGTATGCCAAGACAGAAGAAGATATAACGCCTGATGGACAGACGACATTTAGGGACGGAAACGTCATATATTACAGGACACTTGACTTGAATCAGAATTTTGAGAATATCAAGAAACAGTTGGATGGATTTATAGGCAAGGTTGAACAATAATAGACTTATGAGAATAGAGAATTTGGTTATTAATTGTACTGCAAGATATCCTCGGACTTGTAGGAGAACACCTTTTGAAGTGGTAGTATACGAACTAAACTATTCTTCGGAAGACAAGGATCTTATGGATTTGCTTAGAACAAAGGCGGAAGAGCTTGCACGGCAAGTAAATCCTGGTGCTGCAAATAATTCTATGCATGAAAGATCTCCTGAACGTATTTTGGCTGATTGTATAGCAGGAGTTGTATCGGAATATTTTTGGAAACTTTATTTGAATTCCGAAGAGAATGTCGTATCAGAAACCGAATTTGATGATGTGTCAAGGCAAATAGATCTTAAAGTAATATCTAACAATAAGAAAATAGAAGTAAGATCCTCATTTCCGAGAAATGGAATAGAATTTGCGATATGTCATCCGTCTTATGAATTCGATGTGATTGGTCCATATAGTAACAATTACAAACCTGGAGAAATACAGAAAGATTACTATGTTAGAACTTTGTTTCATTTGTATAATCCGACAGATATTATTTCTATGATAAGTGCAGATAGTTTCAAGGTTTATTTGACTGGTGGAGCAACATGGGATATGATGATTGATACTGATTATTCTAAAAATAAAACTCTTTTGCCTGACTTTGGTTTGGGGGTTATACAGAAAGCATCTTATAGAGTCGTACCTTTTAGTAAATCTAAAGATACACGAGAGATAAAGCGTGTTATAATAGAAGATCAACAAGTCAAAAACTAATGATAAGAAGAAGACTCTTTTATATGAAAGTTTTATGAGAGTGTCCGGATTGACTTTCATTTGATAAATATGGATCTGATGAAATCATTATCTTTGCACCGGAATGGGGCTGTTAATTAATGAAGAGGATATTATGCTTACATATACATATATTGAACACGGAAAATTTGAGTTACGGGAGAAGCCGGAACCGGAAATAGTAAATTCACGGGAGGCAATTGTACGGGTGACTCTTGGCAGTATTTGTACCAGTGACCTTCATATCAAGCACGGTAGTGTGCCGCGTGCCGTACCCGGAATAACCGTCGGGCACGAGATGGTGTGTGTTGTGGAAAAGGTGGGGGCTGATGTCACCTCGGTCAAGCCGGGGGATAGAGTAACAGTGAATGTTGAAACATTTTGCGGAGAGTGTTTTTTCTGCAGACGGGGGTATGTTAACAACTGTACTGACCCGAACGGGGGATGGGCTTTAGGTTGCCGCATTGACGGTGGTCAGGCAGAATATGTCAGAGTTCCTTATGCTGACCAGGGACTGAACCGTATTCCTGATACAGTCAGCGACGAACAGGCTTTGTTTGTGGGTGATGTGCTTGCGACAGGTTTTTGGGCAACCCGTATTTCAGAGATTTCCGAGGATGATACTGTGCTTATTATTGGCGCCGGTCCTACCGGAATCTGTACTTTGTTGTGTGTGATGTTGAAGAAACCGAGGCGTATCATTGTCTGCGAAAAGTCTCCTGAAAGAATCCGTTTTGTGCGTGAACATTATCCTGACGTGCTGGTGGTGGAACCTGAAAACTGCAAGGAATTTGTGATTCAAAACAGTGAACATGGTGGTGCTGACGTTGTTTTAGAAGTAGCCGGCAGTAAGGATACTTTTCGTCTGGCATGGGAATGTGCCCGTCCTAATGCTGTTGTCACTATCGTAGCTCTTTATGACGAGCCTCAAATTCTTCCTTTGCCTGATATGTATGGCAAGAACTTGATTTTTAAAACAGGTGGAGTGGACGGATGTGATTGTGCCGAGATTCTTAATCTGATTGAAGAAGGCAAAATAGATACTACTCCTCTTATTACACATAGATTTCCGTTGAACGAGATTGAGGAAGCTTATCGTATATTTGAAAATAAATTGGACGGAGTCATTAAGGTAGCCATTTATCAATGATCAGTTATGTGAAAGAAGCGATTGTATGTTTAATTGAAAGTTATAAGCAGTAGTATGCCTGTTATTGAAATATCATCTTTATCTCATCCCGGAGTTGAGGTGTTCAGTACTCTTACTGAAACTCAGTTACGTAACCGTACCGAACCCGGCAAAGGGATTTTTATAGTAGAAAGTCCGAAGGTTATCACGAGAGCTTTGGACTCCGGTTATGAACCTTTAGCTATTTTATGCGAGTACAAACATATTGTCGGTGATGCTGCTGAAATCATTGAACGTTGCGAAAATGTGCCTGTTTATACTGGCAGTAGAGAATTACTTGCTACGTTGACAGGTTATGTCCTGACACGTGGAGTTCTCTGCGCCATGCGTCGCCCCGAGCCGCGCAGCATGGAAGAAGTATGTCGGGAAGCCCGGCGCATTGTAGTCATTGACAGTGTGGTTGATGCAACTAACATTGGTGCTATTTTCCGTTCGGCCGCCGCTCTTGGAATTGATGCCGTATTACTGACTCGCAACTCTTGCGATCCGTTGAACCGCCGTGTGGTCAGGGTATCAATGGGAGCAGTTTTCTTTGTGCCATGGGCTTGGATGAACGGTTCCCTCAGTGACTTGGGTAAATTAGGCTTTCGTACGGCTGCTATGGCGCTCACAGATGATTCTATTCCTATTGATAATCCTGCCTTAGTGAATGAATCCAAATTGGCTATCGTCATGGGTAACGAAGGGGAGGGACTTTCACATGAAACGATCACTGAGGCTGATTACGTAGTCCGTATCCCTATGGTGCATGGTGTTGATTCGCTTAATGTAGCTGCTGCGGCGGCTGTTGCCTTCTGGCAACTTCGTGTTCCGCAATCCTGAGACTAGTATGCTACAATCCTGTCTCCTAAGTATTTGCGGGTAACACAATTTGCCACTAGTTACAATAGAATAGCAAGTTCATTTGCTATTCTCCACTAATGGTAGCCACCATTTGTCGATTACCACCATAATCCCGAAATTCACAGAGATAGATACCTTGCCAAGTTCCGAGGTTTAGCTTTCCATTTGTTATAGGTATTGTGACCGACGTTCCTATGATTGAGCTTTTTGCATGAGCCGGCATATCGTCATTTCCTTCTAAAGTGTGTTGATAGTACGGTTCACGTTCTTTCACTAAGTGGTTGAAAATGCTTTCCATATCCATACGAACATCAGGATCTGCATTTTCGTTAATACTTAGCCCGGCGGAAGTGTGTTTGATAAATAAATGCAGTAATCCAACTTCGGGTAATGGCGGCAGATTACGTAATATTTCTTCGGTTATAAGATGAAAGCCACGTCTGCGTGACTGTAAATCAAATTCTACTTGTTTCCACATATTAATTAATCAAAGTACAATTAGTGCTAAATATGATTCTATTTGCCGATGCAGCATATTATGCTAAGTGATTATCAGTAGTTTATGACTTAAAAGATAGAAGCCTCGAAAATTTACTTGTTTTTTCGCCGAAAATCGAAGATTTAACACTTTTAACCTTAGTTTGTCTTCAAACGGAGGGAAAAGAGGAAAATGAATCTCTTTTGCTCCGAAACTTCCGGTTCGCAAAGATAGGGCATGTCTGTGATTATTTCGCTGATTATGGATGCAAAATCTTAAATGAGTTCACGGATTTTTTAGCTTATAATTGGGGTGGTCTTCGATTTTGGTATAGCTATTTCTTTCTTCCCCCTTTTAGTTTTACTTTAATGCGTGTATATATGAATACAGGGATAAAGTAAAGTTACTTTTCGTTTGAATGGGCAAACTAATATTAAACAGACACAGCAAGGAGTGTTTGTTTAGGCATGTATAACGAATAGTATTTTATTTCTGAATAGATGTATACGGTGCTTATGAATAATATGATGGCATTTAATTTTGAAATTCTATTCCAAATGGCTATGTCTATGACTGATTATATGGCTTTGATGCGATTTTTATGTACAATATATCATTAAATAAATAAAAAGTAATATCTTTGCATATTATATGATGTGTTGATGTGACAAAGAATACAATGGGGACTAAATTACCTCGAAAATTAGAGCAAAAGATGTCAGTAGTGGGAGAGCAGATAAAATTGGCTCGTTTGCGTAGGAATCTGAGTGTGGCTCAAGTAGCAGAACGTGCAACCTGTTCTCCGTTGACTGTATCACGAATAGAGAAAGGTGTGCCGACAGTGGCAATAGGAATATATTTGCGTGTGTTGTATGCTTTACAGCTTGACGATGATATTCTGTGGTTGGCCAAGGAAGATAAACTAGGGAAAACATTACAGGATTTGAGTTTGAAGACGAGGAAAAGAGCCTCGAAAAAGGGATAAAACACACTTTTTTCTGCATATAAGTCGATAATGACTCTATCAGGATAAAAAATACAGCTTAAAATTTTGTATTATGCAGTAAAAACATTATGTTTGCATTGCATAATAAATTAGATACATGAAATTCGTTGATAGAATAGATGAAGCAACACGACTGAAGGATGCTCTTGCAAGAGAGAAATTCTCGTTAGTTGTGATGTATGGTCGCAGACGATTGGGTAAGTCAACGCTTATTAAAAGGGTGTTGTCAGAAAATGATGTATACTTCCTTGCAGACCGTTCGGAAGGTCAACATCAGAGGGCATTACTTGCAAAAGTGATAGCACAGGTGTTTCCTGATTTTGAGAAGTTGTCGTATCCCGATTGGGAGTCGATGTTTCGTGCGGTTAATTATCGAACAGACAAACGTTTTACTTTGTGTTTGGACGAATTTCCGTATCTTGTGGAGCAATCTCCAGAACTGCCGTCTGTATTGCAGAAACTTGTTGATGAGAAACAGTTGAAGTATAATCTGGTGCTTTGTGGTTCATCACAAAATATGATGTATGGGTTGTTTCTTGATTCTACTGCGCCTCTTTATGGTCGTGCTGATGAGATAATGAGACTTACCCCTATACGTTTACCCTATATTCAGGAGGCATTGAACCTTAATGCGATGAACGCTATTGAAGAGTATGCTGTATGGGGCGGTGTACCGCGTTATTGGGAACTGAGGGAAAACAGAATTTCGCTTGATGATGCCATGTGGCATAATATCCTTTCTGTAAATGGGACTCTTTATGAGGAGCCCATAAAACTGTTTCAGGATGATGTTAAGGATATAGTCAAGACTTCGACAATAATGTCTTATATCGGTACTGGTGCAAACCGTCTTTCCGAAATTGCTGCACGATGCAATGAACCTGCAACTAATCTGTCGCGTCCCTTGAAGAAACTTGTTGATCTCGGTTTTTTGGAAAAAGATGTTCCGTTCGGGATTGATGAAAAGAATGCGAAAAAGAGCCTATACAAGATTGCCGATCCGTTTATGGCATTTTACTATCAGTTTGTTGTTCCTAATCGTTCGTTCATTGAACTTGGTCGTCGCTTACCAATCGAACAGGCTTTGACTGCTCATTTCTCTGAGTATGTGAGTATGCAATGGGAAAAACTGTGTCGGGATGCCGTAACAGGAAATCTTGTTAATGGAATTGTTTATGGCAAAGCAAAACGCTGGTGGGGCTCTGTTCTCAATGAGGATAAGAAGCCGGAACAAGTTGAATTTGACGTGATGGCTGAAGCGCTCGATAAAAAGTATCTGTTGGTCGGAGAATGCAAATGGACAACAGGGGAGAATGGCAAACAGCTAACTGCTGCACTTCTCCGCAAAGCTAATCTGCTGCCGTTTGCTAAGAACTACACCATCGTTCCGGTGCTGTTCCTTAAGAACGCTCCAAAAGGTGATTCCGAGAATGTGATGTTGCCGGAAGATGTTGTTGAGTTAATGAAATAAAGGAATCTCAAATTCACTATTTGACAGAATTATTAGATGGCAAAAAAAACAATAAATAAAGAGCTTACAGGTGCACAGGATTTATATAATTTCTTGTTTGAGGCCTGTAATATAATACGCGGTCCTGTAAGCCAAGATAATTTTAAGGATTATATCACGCCTTTGCTTTATTACAAGCGGATATCTGATGTTTATGATGAAGAAACAGAAGAAGCTTTAATATCAAGTGGTGGTGATAAGGAGTATGCATCTCTGCCAGAGCAACATCGTTTTGTTATTCCTGATGGTTGTCATTGGCAAGAAGTCAGAGAACGCACAGAAAATCTTGGAGCAGCCATAGTCGGTGCTATGAGACAGATAGAGATAGCAAACCCTGATACATTGTATGGGGTGCTATCTATGTTTTCATCTCAGAAATGGACTAATAAAGCCATTCTTAATGATAGTAAGATTCGTGACCTGATAGAACATCTATCAAAGCGAGAACTTGGTAATAAGGATTATCCTACGGATCTAATGGGTGATGCCTATGAGATACTATTGAAGAAGTTTGCCGATGATAGTAAAGCTCAAGCCGGAGAGTTTTATACCCCTCGTTCTGTTGTGAAATTATTAGTACATATTCTCGATCCGCAACCGGGTGAAACTGTATATGATCCGGCTTGTGGTAGTGGAGGAATGCTTATCGAAGCTATACGATATATGCACGATGATTCTCTTTGTTGCGGAAGTATATTCGGACAAGAGAAGAATGTCGTGAATGCGGCCATTGCTAAAATGAATCTATTCCTGCATGGTGCATCTGATTTTAATGTAATGCAAGGCGACACATTGAGAGATCCAAAAATTCTTCAAGGTGGTAATATCGCCAAATTCGATTGTGTTATAGCAAACCCTCCATTTTCTCTTGAAAATTGGGGAGCAACGGGATGGAGTTCAGATAAATATAAGCGGAATATTTATGGAACGCCGAGTGATAGTTGTGGTGACTATGCGTGGATTCAGCATATGATATGTTCTATGTCTTCCGGCAAGGGGCGTATGGCTGTTGTAATGCCACAAGGTATTCTGTTTCGTGGAAATCAAGAAGCAGAAATAAGGAAACAATTAGTCGAAAGTGATTTGATAGAAGCCGTTGTTACATTAGGAGATAAATTGTTTTATGGAACTGGACTATCTCCGTGTTTCTTGATAATACGAAGAATGAAACCGGCTCATCATTCCGGACGGATTTTGATGATAGATGGTTCCAAAATTCTAACTCAAAAGAGAGCGCAGAATATTTTAGAAGAGAATGATATAGATAGGTTATATTCACTTTATCAAAATTACTCCGATGAAGAGGACTATTCTCGAATTGTTACATTGCAGGAGATAAGAGATAAAGAGTATAATCTTTCGCCCAATCGCTATGTGGTTTACCACAAGGAGGAAATTCGTCCTTATGTGGAGGTATTGGCAGAGTTCAAGCAAGCATACGAAGATGTGAAGCGATTGGAGAAAGAATTTTCATTACTCATTAACGCATAATCAATATGGCAGAAAAAGTAAAACAATATCGTCATCCGGACGACCCTATTACGCTTGATGAACTTAAAAGTTTCCTTTGGGCGGCTGCCACTCATTTGCGTGGTCAAATTGATGCGGCAGGATATAAAGAGTATATTTTTCCTTTGTTTTTCTTCAAACGCATTTCCGATGTTTATGATGAACAGTTTGAAGGTTTTGTGTTTGAAGGAGGAGTTGAGTATGCGGGTATGCAAGTAGAGGATCTCCCCATCCGCATTCCTGATGGTGCGCACTGGAGAGATGTTCGTGAAGTAACGGAAAATGTTGGTAATAAATTAGTCGAAGCATTTATTGCTATCGAGCAAGCCAATCCTGCTAAGGAAATGGATGGCAGAAAAATCGGAGGATTAGAAGGGATATTTGGGCCTAAGGATGGTTGGACCAATAAGGCAAAGATGCCCGATAGCATCATTACTTCGTTGATTGAGGATTTCTCTAAATATACATTGAGTTTGAAAGCATGTCCTGCCGATGAGATGGGGCAGGCATACGAATACCTTGTTGGAAAGTTTGCCGATGATGCTGGAAATACTGCTCAGGAGTTCTATACGAATAGAACAGTTGTTCAACTTATGGCTGAGATACTGCAACCCCAACCGAATGAAAGTATTTATGACCCGACTTGCGGTTCTGGTGGTATGTTGGTCAAATGCTTAGACTATCTGCGTAACAAAGGTGAAGAGTGGCAGAGTGTGCAGGTGTTCGGACAGGAGGTGAATAGTTTGACTTCCTCTATTGCGCGAATGAATCTTTACTTGAATGGAGTTGAAGATTTTTCGATTGCATGTGCAGATACATTGGAGAATCCTGTATTCTTGGACGGTAGTCATCTCCGTAAGTTTAATATTGTTTTGGCAAATCCGCCTTATTCGATCAAAGAATGGAATCGTGAGAAATTCATGAATGATAAGTGGGGACGTAATTTCTTGGGAACGCCTCCACAAGGAAGGGCTGATTATGCTTTTATACAGCATATTTTAGCGTCAATGAGCGATGAAAACGGTCGATGTGCAATATTGCTTCCTCATGGAATTTTATTTAGAAATGAGGAAAAAGAAGTAAGAACAAACTTAGTGAAAAGCGACCTTTTAGAAGCTGTAATAGGACTTGGACCAAACTTGTTTTATAATGCTCCAATGGAAGCTTGTATATTATTCTGCAATAAGAATAAAGATCGAGAAAGGAAAAATAGAATTACTTTCATAAATGCAGTTAAGGAGGTTACAAGGAAAAATGCAGAGAGTTATTTAGAACAACATCATATTGAAAAAATTCTTCAAGCTTTCCATTCTCAGGAAGATATAGAACAATTTAAGCTGTCTATTTCCACGGATGATATAGCTAATAATGACTTTGATTTAAGCATTCAGAAATATGTTTTTATTAAAGATGCTGAAGTAGAAGAAATAAGTTTTTCAAGTGCTATATCTAGATGGTTGAATAGCCAGAAAGAGCTTCATGTTCAATATATCACTCTAATAGATTTACTAAGTAATGACAAAATATAAATTCGATGAAATAGCAATAAATAGTACCCAAAAGAAGAAACCTACCGAAGAGGATAAGGTTTATTATATTGGGCTGGAACATATCGATCCGGGATGTTTTGATGTTGTTCGTTGGGGTTCAGATGTTGCTCCGACAGGGGATAAATTGCTTATGCAAAAGGGGGATGTTCTTTTTGGCAAACGTAGAGCTTATCAGCGTAAAGTTGCCATAGCCCCTTTCGATGGTATATTCTCTGCACATGGAATGGTCTTAAGACCCAATCTTAAAGTTATAGATGCAAATTACTTCCCTTTTTTCATAAGCTCAGATAAGTTTATGGAAACTGCTGTACGTATATCAGTTGGCGGATTATCACCTACGATTAATTGGAAAGATTTAGCAAGGCAGGAATTTGAGCTACCATCATTGGATGAACAAAAAGTACTTGCTGATAAATTATGGGCAGCCTATCGATTGAAGGAAGCTTATAAGAAACTACTTGTTGCCACTGATGAAATGGTGAAATCGCAATTTATCGAGATGACAGGTGACCCGCGAACCAATCCAAAAGGCTGGACAGTAAAGAAATTGCCAGAATTGGCTTCCTACTCAATTGGTCTTACATATAAGCCGGAGCAAGTTTCAGAGAGCGGAACTATTGTTCTGCGCTCTGGAAATATCCAAAGCTATAAGATTGATTTGACAGATGTTGTTCGAGTGGACTGCCCAATTAAGGAATCAATTTATGTTCAAAAGGATGATATTCTGATGTGCAGCCGAAATGGAAGTGCAGCATTAGTAGGGAAAGTGGCTCAAATCAAAGAGATTCATGAGCCTATGACCTATGGTGCATTCATGACAGTGATAAGGTCTGAGTATTCAGATTTCTTATACCTCTACTTCCAAAGCAAAGATTTTAGGGAACAGGTATCTACTGGGAAGTCTTCGACAATGAATCAAATTACTCAAAACATGCTCGACAAGATTTCAATCCCTTTGCCTGATGGTGACACGAGGAAGAAGCTTTCAGATATACTCCATCAAGCCGACAAATCAAAATTTGAATTGAAGCAGTGCATTGAACATATCGATAAAGTCATAAAGAGTTTAATAAACGGATAGAATAGAAGAGATGCGTTGATAGCTGCGGCTTAATTGGATAACTAATTTTATTAATAATATGATAGAAAATCTGATTAATGACATAGAGCAGGCTATGCTGGGAGTTTTAAACAACGAGCAAATGAGTCAATTACGAAAGGTGCTAGATTATGCCTTTCGTGATATCAACGTGTCGTCTAAAAACAATGAAGAGTGCAGCGGTAATAGTGGATTGATAGATAGTTTTTTATCGGCTAAAAGAGTTGAAGGATGTTCGGATAAGTCGATGCACTACTATCGAAGTACATTAAGCAATGCTATCAGGAAAATAGAAAAAAATATTCGCCATATCACTACTGATGACTTGCGTAATTACTTAAATGATTATCAGCAGACAAGCGGTGCTACAAAGGTTACGGTAGACAATATACGTCGCATCTTATCGAGCTTCTTTGCATGGCTTGAGGATGAGGATTATATTGTCAAGAGCCCGGTACGTCGGATTCATAAAGTAAAAGTCGGGAAAACAGTCAAAGAAACATACTCCGATGAAGCATTGGAACAAATGCGAGATCATTGCGAAGGTATTCGCGATTTAGCCTTGATAGATTTGTTAGCTTCTACTGGTATGCGTGTCGGTGAGTTGGTCAAACTTAATAGGAACGATATAGATTTTGAAAATAGGGAATGTATCGTTACCGGTAAAGGAGATAAGCAACGTCGAGTTTATTTCGATGCTCGTACAAAGATACATTTACAACGTTATTTGGCAGAACGGATAGATGACAATCCTGCCCTGTTTGTTTCATTATTAGCACCTTACGATCGCTTACAGATAAGTGGTGTGGAAATACGTTTACGTCGTTTGGGGCGTGAATTGAATATTCCTAAGGTGCATCCTCATAAATTTCGCCGTACGTTGGCGACAATGGCGATAGATAAAGGTATGCCTATAGAGCAGGTCCAGCATCTCTTAGGGCATCAAAGTCTTGATACAACATTGCAATATGCTATGGTGAATCAGACAAATGTAAAAATGTCTCACCGTAAATTTATTGGTTAGTATGTCGCAATTTATCGAGATGTTTGGAGGTCTCTGTCAAGATACACCATGGTCTGATGTCGTTACTATTACGAATGGAAAAGCTTATCCTGAAGAATATCAGGAAGAAGGTGCTTATCCAATTTGTGGTAGTGGTGGTATTATGTGTTATGGTGAAAAGAAATTATGTAATGGAAATACTACGATTCTTGGCAGAAAAGGAAATATCAACAATCCAATCTTCATGGAATCAGGTTACTGGATAGTTGATACGGCCTTTAGTATCGATGTTGACAAGGCTAAACTTCATCCAAAGTTCTTCTATTATTGGTGTTGTCAATACGATTTTACGAAGCTTAACAAACAGGGGGTTCTTCCAAGTCTTACAAGAAAGGACTTGGAGAAAGTAAAAATGGCTATCCCTCAAATGAGGGATCAACTAAAGTTTGTTTCCATAGCAGAACAAGCTGGCAAATCAAAATTTGGCGACTTCAAATCGCAATTTATCGAGATGTATTATAATACTCATAATAAGCAAACCCTTGAATCGGTTTGTCCAATCATGAGTAAGGGGATAACGCCAAAATATGTTGAATCTTCTTCTGTCTTAGTGATTAATCAAGCATGTATCCACTGGGATGGTCAACGTTTGGGTAATATAAAATACCACAACGAGGAAATCCCAGTTAGGAAGAGAATACTTGAATCAGGAGATGTTCTCTTGAATGCAACTGGAAATGGTACTCTTGGACGATGTTGTGTATTTATTTGTCCTTCAGACAATAATGTCTACATAAATGATGGACATGTGATTGCCTTGTCAACAGATAGAGCAGTGATTCTTCCAGAAGTGCTTAATACGTACCTTTCTTTAAATGATACGCAAGCAGAAATATACAGGCAATATGTAACTGGTTCTACAAATCAAGTTGATATCGTATTCTCAGATATCAAGAAAATGAAAGTTCCTGTTCCTAGTATGGATGAACAAATCTTGTTTGTTGAGGTCCTCACACAAGCCGATAAATCAAAATCTGTCATTCAAAAAGCTTTAGTATATTTGAATGACATACAGAGTGACGAATTAGGGAAAATCGCTTAATTATTAAATTGATAACAATAAAAATCATAGATATGTTTAACGAAGACAATACAGTGGAGCAAATGCTCATAGAAGCTGCAACCCAAAGTAGTTGGCAGTATGTAAAGTCACAGGATATACCTCGTAGTTCTGATTCTGTCCTTGTTGAATCATGGCTATTGGAAGCTCTTATCAGGTTGAACCCAATAACATGTCAACAAGCGGAGCAAGTTATTTATAAACTCCGTGCTGCTATTACTTGTGGAGGTAATTATGATGAATTGGTAACTGCCAATGACCGTTTTCGTACATTGTTATTTAATGAAAACACAGAGCCTTTTGGAAAGGATGGTGAATATATACCTATCAGATTCTTTAGCGAAGATGCGGTCGAAGATTATTGTGTAGTGACCAATCAATGGGAGTTTCCACGTAGTTCTGTTGAAGGAGGTAAACGTTTGGATTTGGTTTATCTGATAAATGGAATTCCAGTTTGTGTTGGTGAAGCAAAATCGCCTGTTCGTCCTCAGATAACATGGGCTGACGGAGCCATCGATATGCTGCATTATGAAAAAAGCATTCCAGAAATGTTTGTTCCGAATATATTGACCTTTGCTACTGAAGGCAAAGAATTTCAATATGCCGGCATCTGTGCACCTGTTGACAAATGGGGGCCTTGGTTTAAAGATGAAAGTCGTCAGCATGGCACAATCGAGTCGGTTAAAAGTAACGTAATGAGTTTAGTACAACCAAACCGACTACTTGACATATATCGTTACTATAGTGTTTTTACAGGAACATCATCAGGCAAAAAAATAAAAATAGTTTGCCGTTATCAACAATATCTAGGAGGTGAAGCTATTGTTCAGCGTGTCTTAAATACATATCGAGAGAAACAAGGTCCGAAGAAAGGTCTTATTTGGCATTTCCAAGGTTCGGGAAAATCATGGTTGATGGTATTTGCTGCCCAAAAATTACGTTTGCAAAACGAATTACATGCTCCCACAGTTGTTATCGTTGATGACCGTATTGATTTGGAAGATCAGATAACGGGCGATTTTACTCGTGCTGATATTCCTAATATAGAATCTGCAAAGACAAAAGATGAGTTAGTTGCATTTTTCAAGCAGGATCAGCGCAAGATTCTGATAACGACAATTTTCAAGTTCGGAGATGTTGATAGTGTACTGAATGAAAGAGATAATATCATTTTATTGGTAGATGAAGCACACCGAACTCAGGAAAAGGATTTAGGACAAAAAATGCGCAATGCACTACCTAATGCATTTTTCTTTGGTCTTACCGGAACGCCTATCAACAAACGAGATAAGAATACTTTTCAATCGTTTGGTGCTAATGAGGATTTAGAGAAAGGTGGATATATTTCAAAATACACTTTCCAAAATTCTGTTGAAGATGGAGCTACGCTTGAATTGAATTTCCAAACAGTGCCGGTAGAGATGCATCTTAACGAAACTCAATTACAAGAAGAATTTGATGAACTGACCGATCAAATATCCGAGGACGAAAAGAACGAATTAGTAAAACGAACTTCTGTTGAAGCATTTTTTACAGCAGAGAAGCGAATTAACGATGTCGCACGTTATATTGTAAATCACTTCAAAGAGTATGTAGAGCCCAGTGGCATGAAAGCCCAAGTTGTGGTATATAATCGAGACTGCTGTGTAAAATATAAGAAAGCGATTGATGCTCTTTTGGGTGCGGAAGAGGCAACCACTATCGTTATGCATACGGCTGGTGATAAAGCTGATGAGTATAAGACATACCGTCGTGATAGAGAACAAGAAAGAAAACTTCTTGATCAATTCCGTGATCCATTGTCACCGATTAAAATGGTGATTGTCACTTCAAAGCTGTTAACAGGTTTTGATGCTCCGATTTTGCAATGTATGTATCTTGATAAACCAATGAAGGATCATACGTTGTTACAAGCTATTTGCCGCACGAATAGAAAGTACAATGTTGATAAGAAATGTGGTCTGATTGTAGATTTCGTTGGTGTATTTGATAATGTAGCCAAAAGCCTTGCTTTTGATGAAGAGACGGTAAAAACGGTTGTAAAGAATATTGATGAGATAAAAGTGTTGATACCTCAATTTTTGCAAGAATGTATTGACTTTTTCCCTGGTGTAGACCGGACAATCGGTGGTTGGGAAGGTTTGCAGGCTGCTCAGCAATGTTTACTTGATGAGTCTACAAAAACGAATTTTGCAAAACATTTTTCACGATTGGCTAAAGCTTGGGAAACAGTAAGCCCGGATGCAATGCTGGCTGTTTTTCAGGCGGATTATACTTGGCTGGCTCAGGTATATCAAAGTGTACGTCCTGTTAGTACCGGTGGTTCACTCATATGGACTTTATTGGGTGCTAAAACCATTGAAATCATTCATCGTAACATTGATACAATTGATATTGGGACTCCACTTGAGGATCTTGTGGTAGATGGAGATGTAATTGATATGGTGTTGGAGCAAGCCAAAGACAATCCTAAAAAGATATTGGAAGTGGAAAAAATGCTTCGTTTGAGGTTAGGAGAGCATCATGGAGACCCTAATTACAAGGCATTTGCTGAGAAGTTGGATGAACTGCGCCGTCATATGGAGGAAAATCTTATAACTAGTATTGATTTCCTCCGAGGATTGCTCACCCTTGCTAAAGAAGTGCTTGAGGAAGAAAAAAACTCAAATCAACCTCTTGACAAGAGGGAACAAGCTAAAGCTGCTCTTACGGAGTTGTTTGAATCAATTAGAACTGAGGATACTCCTATCATTGTAGAACGTGTAGTTGCTGATATTGATGAAAATGTGGTAGCTATTGTACGTAAGTTTAAAGATGCTTTTAAAAGCATTACAGCTCAGCGAGAGATAAAAAAGAAACTACGTTCTATTCTGTGGGTTAACTATCAGATTAAAGATCAAGAAGTTTTTGATAAGGCTTATCAGTATATTGAGATGTATTATTAATCGGTTGATAAAATAAATTTGTTATGGCTGTTGAATCACACGATAAGAAACTTGATGACCTTCTAAAAATGGTTGAAGAAGGTAAGGCTCAATTACCCGACTTTCAACGTAGTTGGGTTTGGGATGACACGAAGATATGTAAACTAATAGAAAGTATCACATCTGGCTTCCCAATGGGTGCAGCGATGTTTTTGGCTAATGGTGGTGAGCATATCCGTTTTAAGTATCGCACATTTGAAGGTGTGGATTCTATATCAGAAGTTACACCTGAGTGGCTTGTGCTCGATGGACAACAGCGACTCACAACCTTATATCAGGTCTTGAAAAGTAAGAAAGCAACTAATACTCGATTAGAAACCAATCGAGATACAATTATCAAACGCTATTATTATCTAGATATTCGTAAATGTCTAGACTCTACTGCGGACAGATTGGAAGCAATCATATCTGTATCAGAGAAGAAACAGCTTACAACAAATATTGGTCGTGATGTAACGCTGGACTTATCCACAAGAGAGAAAGAATTTGAGAACCTGATGTTTCCCTTGAATATTACGTTTTCTCATAATGATACGGAAGATTGGCATTATGATATGGAAGACTATTACAAAGGTGATAGAGAGTATAGAAATTTATTCCGTGATTTCTCCCAGCAGATTCTTCGCCCAATTTTAGAGTATAACATACCTATAATTCAGCTTGATAAAGAAACCCCGAAAGAAGCTGTCTGCCAGATTTTTGAGAATGTAAACACTGGTGGTGTACCTCTTACGGTTTTCGAACTCGTCACAGCTACATTTGCTGCTGAAGGACATGAATTGAGAAAAGATTGGGAGACCATTCGTCATATTTTTGCTCAAAAAGTAAATGGCGAGCTATTGAAAGAAATCACTGGTGCTAATTTTTTGGCAGCAATGACTTTGTTGGTATCATATTATAAAAGAGTGGTTTCAGGTGATGATGAGCGTGTGGCTGTAACATGTAAGAAAAAAGACATTCTTAGGCTTGAATTGAAAGATTATTTGAAGTATCATGACGCTTTGATTAAAGGTTTCTGTGATGCAGCTGATTTCTTAGTACATCAGGGGATTTTTCGTTCCAGAGATCTTCCATATTCGTCACAACTTATTCCACTTGCTGCAATCTTTGCATACGACAACGAAAATAAAAAAATGTTGCATCTTGGAAGCAAACAGGAATTATTGTCTCGTTGGTATTGGTGTGGCGTAATGGGTGAACTATATGGTGGTGCCAATGAAGCTAGATTTGCAACTGATATAATGGGCGTATTCCGTTGGATGGAAGGTGGTGAAATGCCAGAGACTGTATATCGTTCCAATATACAACCAACTCGTTTATTGACCATGCAGACTAGGAATAGTGCAGCGTACAAAGGTGTTATGGCACTTATCTTACAAGATTCACCACTTGATTTTATGACAGGTCATCGTATGGATATAGCATCTTACATTGATGAAGATGCTGATATTCATCATATATTCCCTCAAACTTATTGCGAGAAAAATAACCTTCCACGTATAAAATGGAATTCTGTCATTAATAAGACTCCAATTTATGCATCTTCCAATCGTTCAATAGGAGGACATGCACCAAGTACCTATATTGGAACTATGGCAAATAAGGGATTAAAACAAGTTGAGATACAGGAAGCCATAGAGTCACATAAGGTAAGTTATGCTCATCTTGCATTAGATGATTTCAATGCTTATTTCATAGATCGAGCAAAACAATTGCTTGACAGAATAGAGCAAGCGACAGGCAAATCTGTCTCAGGAAGAGATAGCGAAGAAACAATCCGTGAATTTGGTGTTGCTTTAATATAGATAGCAATCTGTAACAAACTAGAAAAATATGATTAATAAATAGTTGAAAATAAATGAACTGGAGATTTTGGAAGAAAATATGTGCAAATAATTCGATGGAGGATGATAAACAAGTATCATTAACTCCTGCTCTACTTAATCGTGATAGTGAAAGTGATAAGAAGCAGTATAGGAGTGTTTTGAATCTTGCACGAAAACTAGAAGAGAAAGACATATTGAACATTGCTCTTACTGGTCCTTATGGATCTGGTAAGAGTTCCATTCTTCGCTCTTTGATGAAAGACTATCGTAAATACAAATATCTTTCAATATCTCTTGCTACACTAAAGTCGCCATTAGATGATAAAAAGAATAAAATAGATATTGATACGATGAATAATCGTATTGAATACAGTATTCTTCAACAACTTATTTATAAAGAAAAACAAGAGACGCTTTATAATTCAAGATTAAAAAGGATTTATCATAAATCAAACTGGGCTCAATATGCTTTATCTTTTGCAGTAATACTTTATACTGTTTCCTTAATTATTGTATTTGAACCATCCTTTTTGAAAGTGGATTGGATTTGCAATCGTTTAAGCAATCCGCTATTAAATAAGTGGTCTGATATTTTTGCTCTATCATATATATTCGTTGCAACAATAATATTCGCTCAAAAGGCTATCAAATCATTGAGTAATAGTAAACTTAATAAGTTAAATCTAAAGAATGGAGAGATTGAATTAAAAGAAAACAAAGAAGATACATCTGTTTTCAATAAGCACATGGATGAGATTGTCTATTTCTTTGAGGTTACTGATTATGATGTTGTCATTATAGAGGATTTAGATAGATTTAATAATACGGATATTTTTCTTAAGTTAAGAGAAGTAAATCAACTCTTAAATCAGTCAAACTCTGTGGGGCGTAAAGTTACGTTCATTTATGCGGTTAAAGATGATATGTTTTTTGACGAAGAACGTACTAAATTCTTTGATTATAT
>OHAA01000567.1_pt1 | contig 20476 bp, 16 predicted proteins | sample 1606051 | NCBI WGS metagenome assembly OHAA01 (sample SAMEA3541493, study PRJEB24748) | human gut metagenome | biome: human gut; feature: human-associated habitat; material: faeces | place: China | collected 2012
CCAAAAACAGCGGGCGCGGAATAAGAATCTTTGAAATTCCAGTCTTCATATACGGGAAGCCTGGCTGGCGTGCCAGTTTTCGGGTGGTTGACTCACAAAAATTAAAAAAGCCGATCAGATCCTCCAGCTGCAAATTATAAGGCATTGAGTTTATTTTTAGGGGCCATATCAGAGTCTGATCCAATCATTTCTTTTATTTCATCTACTGTATACTCCATGATCAACAAACTCCTTTTTTCACTTTTACATAAGCGGATTTTTTCGGTCCCATCCGCGAAGGGATACATCACGCCGGCTGATCTCCGCTTACTTAGTGCAATAGCTGCACTAAGTAAAACCGCATCGCATCGGTTATGCAAGGCTGATACGGCCGCAAAAAAGCGGCGCCGTCAAGCACGATACGGCAAGTCTCATAATCCCGGATCATCGCAGCCGTTGTTGGGCAATCAACGGATTATCGCTTTTAAAGCGCCGCTCCCCGGATTGTTGCGCGATATATTACCATAATGCTAATGTCAAGGTACGGAGTTTTATATAACGCCTGATATATAAATCAGGGGTTAATAAAGTAATTTTTTTGACGGCACAATAACAAAAACCATACTTCCATTTTTGCAGATATTATGCCTCAGCGATACCAATCCTTTTAGAAACGCAATTTCGATCTCCAGCCGCAAATCTTCATTGATACGCTTACCGTTATCAAACTCTTCTTCGGTATAGCTTGGTTCAATAGATGCCCTTTGTATGTATCCCCCATAAAAGTCCAGTAATGCGAGGTCAGCGCCGGGTTTTTCATTCAGCATATTCAAAATAATATCAGCGGGCGGAACTATTATCTTCTTTTTCTCAATATTTCTACCCACGATGAATCAACCTCCTTTTTAAAAACAGCAAAGCATTATGCTTATGCTTTTCAACCATCCGAGTACTGATTCCAAGATCGTCCGCAATTTGGTTCAATGGAATTTTTATGAATAACATTTTGTAAAAGAACAGTTTTGTGATCCTCTGTTAATTCGTTCAAGGCTTCCGCTAGTCGTGTGTTGAATACCGGAATCTTTACATCTCTTACTTCTATATAGTCACACAGCAAATGTTCTATCCCCAAATCATTAACCCATAAACTGTCGATACATTGATCCAACTCGATAAATACGATACCATATGTCTGAGGTCTTGTGCTGTTACGGTAAAATTTCCTTTTAGTATTAATAATCACTCTTCTTTGATATCTGTCTATGTATTGTATTAAATCGTCGGTGATATCATCAATGGCAAAATATTTTTTACTCATTTATATCTACCTTTACCTTTCCTAATCAAGCGAGTGTAAAATCTAATTGAAATTAAATTTATCAGCGTTGAAACAAAAATTTGGAAAAACTCCAGATTACTAACTTCATTTCACCTTCTTGTTTTTATCCCTTCATTAAGTATCAAGTCTAAAAATTTACAAAACCCGAACTTATTCATAAAAAATTTACAAAAAAATTAAAAAAAGGAGATAAAACCTAGAGTATGGGTTCTGTCTCCTTTTAAAATTGGCAAAAAATAATTATACAGTTTACACCGTACTTTCCCACCTCTGGCTTCGATTAAATTTTATAGATTTTACATTGTTCATCTAAATCACCCATTTAAAATATAAAAGTTAAAAATTCAACGGACATAAAAAGCCGCGTCGACTCCTAAGGGAGTGGCACGGCTCTTATTTTTAGAAAATAATTATAAAAATCTTCCTTTAAGCTAATCCAAAAAACATCTTCGCATGACGCTCTTAATATTCAATTTGATATAAGGCATTTCGAGCGGTAAGAATTATTCTTTTTCCGGATATGGATACTCCGCAGGCGGGACGCTCAGAAAGCTGGAAACATTTTTTTATTTCTCTCTCCTTCCAAAACTGGACATACCCATCCAAAATACATACCGTACCGTCTGGAAGCTCTAAAGAGCAGTACTCCCCCTGTTCAGCAAAAATCACCGGATTGACCAAACTTCCATCTTTTGTTACCTCTAACCGTACTGTTCGCTTATAAAATTCATCAGCGGAATAAAAAAGCTCTCCTGGAACTGCCTTTTTCAGGCAGCAGGCACGGAGCAAATCATAACAGTCCGCTATCACAGTTTTTCCATCAGGCGCCAGCCAGCCCTGCTTCCATTCTCTGCAAACAATAGAGAGATGATCATTGTTATCCCGCCAGCGATTTCCCGGATAAACCACCGTTCTCAGTTTAAAAATATCTTCTTTGGAGTACCGTTTAACTGCGTTCCAGGAGTCCTCTGGCCGGCTAGCATCTACCGCATAAAGTTTTATGGTAGAACCAGTATTATACCACTCACCATAAGCAGTCCCCTGTGCATCCTGAGGCTTGGGATAATATTCCCCAGAGCCTTTTGGTGGGAAATACTCTGTTACTACCACCAGATTATCATCCTCATCGCAAATCAGGGATAGAGGACGAAAATGGCAATCTACGAACGGTCGAATTTTTTGAGTGCCGCATTCCAAACTATAAATACGCTTCTTTTTGGAATCACAGAAGAAAGCATTTCCGCGGCTGTCGGCACAAATTGCGTCAATATAATCAAAGCCATCTGCCAATTTCTGAATACGCGCCTTCGTGGACCTCGGATCAATGGAGTTTACTGTTAGTCTTGCTATTTGCCACGGCAAAACCTTTTTTCGGCTGTCAAAATCATAAACGGTGGCATCCATTGTATATTTCATCTGTGTAAAATTATGAAGATTATAAAATTCAATTTTATGGCAGCCGAAAGTCAAGATCGCCTGTGGGAAGGGATTATCCACCCAAATAACACGGAAAAGATATAGATTCGCAAATATCAGATTCTCACAATCTGATATTTCCAGCGGCTGGCACCAGCTGCTTTCAGCCACCTCTTCCTCTGTCTGCAATGCATAAAAGCTCCAATTTTTGACTCTGCGAAGTTGCACCTCAAATCTGACATGATGTTCAACTGATACCGCATAAAAGCTGCCGGTGGTGGATGTATCCGAGATGAAAACACCAGCTGCTGCATACGGACTGGCGCTCCAAACATCCTTAAATATTCCACCTCCGTTTCCCGTAATCCACAGGCTCCAATATTGAGAATCCCATTCTCTATCGAGATTATAATCCGCCGTCCGGCTATCGTTGTAAACAGGGGTAGAGGCACCACCAGGCTCCATGCTCCCATGTCCTCCGTAAAACTTGACGTCGTTCATATAAGAGCTTGGGCCAGCCAGCCATTTACAGGCGCAAATTCGAGGATTTCGAGCGCCTGAATCAAGGGAAATTCCATTGATAATGTTATTTCCACCTCTTCCGCTTTCCACCAATGGCTTTGGCGGTCCAAATCCAGCGAAAGCCGGTTCATTATCCAGAACAGTAATCCTTGTGGAAATCGGATTCATTCCAATCAACACGGTATCCTTCTGTAACCGCAAAGAGTTGCTGACACGATATAAGCCCTGGGGAAAGTATAAAACGCGGTATTGGTCAATCGCTTTCTGCAATACGGAAAAGTCATCCGTGACACCGTCTCCCAACGCTCCTAGATCCTTTACATTTATCCACTCCTGTTGCGGAGGAAGTCTGGGAACTCTAGACGGAAAACTTTCAGGAATTTCTACCACCGGATTTTGTATACAGCTGGTGCGTACGGAAGGTATGTCTTCTAAGTTATCCATCGTCAGGCCGCATGTAAAAATTTCCAAGTGAAAACGGTTCTGTATTGGCATAAAAACTTGACCGCTTTCCATCAGTCCTGCAATCATGGAAACATTTTCTCCATACAGATTTCTAAAATTGATTTGATCGGCAACACAAAGATCCAGCGGTACTTTCACCAAGCATTCGGAAATGTTCTGGAAAATACCGTCCTCTACATATAATTTTTCGCAAAAGCCCGGCGCAATTTCAAACGCCGTTGGACAATCTTTTATCGTTAAATTAATTATTGTAAGCCCGGCTTCCTGGGTCTTGACGGCAGCCTTTTTCTGTCCGAAAAATTTGGCATTCATTAAAAGGCATGGCCAGCTCGGCGATGTACGAGTAGTAAAAATCCCGTAGTCTCCTCCTTCAAAGGTAACATCCTCCAGTTCATTGCCCACATCAAAAAGACCTGCGCGGGAATTCCCGATCCTGATTCTGCAATGACTAATAAAGCTGTGCTGGGCGAAGTGGGTGCGCAGGCCAACCGCACAGGGGTTTCCCTCGCCTAAGTTCAAATCTATGTTGGACAGGGCGCTGTAAAACGTTCCTGCGTTAGCGTCTGAAACAGCTTTCCCTTCTTCCGGGATACTATCCGTAAACCAGATTAAATATTTAGATCTCCCTTTATCTTCGATAACGTCTTTTTGGAATCCGGTGCAATAATTCTGAAGGATCAATACCGGCCTTCGCTTTCCCCAGCCAATCAGTCGGATTGCTTTGGGAATATAAAGCGTATCGGAAAGAAGATAGTCCCCTTCTTCCAGAAATACGATACCATAGCCTTTTTCCCGTTTTAATTCATCGACAGCCGCCTGAAGTTTTTTGGTCACATCACCGGCTTGATGGCGAAAATGGACCGCAGCATCATCGGAAAACGGCTTGGTATAAACAGATTCTCCCATGAATTCCATGTATGTTTCCTCCTATAAAATTAAAAGAATTTTTAACAACAGACTGTCATGTGAAAACCGTCATTCTGCTGCTATCTCAAAGCTTGTTTTATTCGGACACTGCCAAAAGCCAGGCGACACCGGAAAATAGAAGAAGCAAAATTCCTCTAATGTTCTCTTCAAATTTGGGGAACACTAGATTTTCATTTCTCTATTTTAGAAAAGCAAAGCCCCCTAAAGGTAGTCCTTCTACTTTAGGGGGCTTCTACTATGATGACTTCAACAAAATCTGCTCAAAGTGCCAAAGCCGTTTTTATTAGGAGATATCCAGCATTTTAAACATCGAACTTAATCATGTTGTTATAGCTGACCGCTAAGCTGTCAAAAGGATCGCCTTTGCAGATATCCTGCTCGACAACGGCATACTCCACACCGATTTCTTTACAAGCTTCAATGACGCTCGGCCAGTCAATATTTCCCTCACCGACCTCAGCAAACTGCTTGCAGACTCTCTCAATATGATCTTCAGCCCCGCCAACAATAGCATAATCCTTAAAATGACAGATGGTCATGCGGCCTTTGACTTTCCTGATGTATTTGGCAACATTTACGCCGCCGGCTGTCATCCAGTGGGTATCCAAGGTGAAGTTTACGCCCTCAGGATCAGTTTCATCGAAGAGGATATCAAATCCCTTTTTACCATTTCCAAAAGAGTAAAATTCAAGCGCATGAGGATGGTACAGAAGCCGCATACCTTCTTTTTTCAGTTCCGCTGCGATCTTATTCAGGCTGGCCGCGTAAAGCTTATAGCCTTCTTCGCTTTCGCGCCACTCCTGGGGAAGGGTGCCTACCTCTACATAATTAACGCCAAAAACATGAGCCTGCTCAATTGCCGCGCCGATTCCCGCTTTGGGATCAGACACCATCAAACCATAATTTCCTCCGGCGGAGCAGTCTGTAAGGCCTGCTTCATCAAGCATCGCTTTAAATTCCACATTGGTCAAATAGCTCGGTGTACCAGTCTGAATAGAGTCATAACCAATAGCCTTAATCTTTTTCAAGGTATTAGCCATGCCGGCCTTATCTTTTGTGAATTCGCGTACCGTGTACATTTGTGCGCCTTTTCTCATATAATCGCGACCTTTCCAAAATTTTAGAAATCATTTTTATATACAACAAATTATTTGATCAACACTTGTTCAAGCTCTTAAAGCGAGCAAAATATTTTTTAGTTGTTACTGTCAATAATCTGTTGAATACGGTCATTCATGTCAGATAGGATAGTATCGAAATCGTTATTGCCGCCCAGAACCTCTGTGCTAAGCTCACGGGCCAAATCCTCGCCTTCCAGAGAGGACATCGCCGGGAAAGCGCTGAGGGAAGGATAGTTTAAGGAGCAGCCGTGAGGCATAACTTCTTCCGCGAAGAAATTCTTAATCTTATTGTCCTTAATTGCGGGCAGCTCATTTTTGGTTGTATCCGCCGGGAAAGCACCCATACCGCCGTCTTCCCACAGAGCACCGTTGTTAAGAGTCCACCACTTCATAAAAGTCTTAACCGCTTCCGGATATTTGCTGTCACTGTAGCCCATCAGGCCATTCATACCCATAGGAGAACGAACGGTTCCGTTGGGGCTTTCCAGAACAGGCAGCACTTCGGTGTTGTCATAAACCTCCTGGCTGGTTTCCTCAATAACGGGGCCAAAGTCGGGGCCGCAAGGAATACACCAAGCTTTCCCCTGCATGTACATTTTTTTGGCGTCATCTTCCTTCGAGCCAGCCGCTCCGGGAGGAATTACACCGCTGTCGCGCATTTTAGCATAGAATTCCAGAGCGCCCTTTACTTCAGGAGTATTGATATTGGCCTGCTGGTCTTCGGTGACATAAGCACCGCCGTTACCGAACATGAACTGATAGAAAGCCCAGTGATTATCGCCGGCCAGAGCCATGCCGTATACATCGTCGTGAGTCATCGCTTCCATGACCTCAAACAGCTCATCCCAAGTAGTAGGAACGTCCAGTCCGGCCTCTTCCAGCCAGTCGGCACGGTAGAATATGCCTCTCGGATCTACATTAAAGGGCAGTGCGGTTTGGAAGCCATCTACATTAAACTGTTCGGCGGTGCCGGCAGACCATTCTGTTCCTTCCTCTTCCAATTCCGCCATTACATCGCTGACATCAATCATTTTGCCCATGGCATGGAACTGCAAAGACTGGAATCCGGGGCCGGTGCTGACATCCAAGGTAGTACCGGATGTCACAGCGGTTTGGAAGGTCACGGAAGAGCTGTCCCAAGGAATCGACTGATAGGTAACCTTAATATTGGGATACTCTTCCATAAAGTCATCGATCAAACCTTGTGCAACGTTCTGATACTCAGAAGATCCCCATGGCATATCCCAGAACACTAATTCAGCGGGTTCGCCTTCGCCGTTTGCCGTAGACTCTGTCTGAGAACCGGCAGACTCATTACCTTGAGAAGATGAATCCGTGTTGCCGTTACTGTTGCATGCCGCTAAAGAAAGCGCCATACAGCTGGCAATGACCAGACATAATGCTTTTCTCAGTTTTTTCATAATTTACCTCCTGATAAATATATTTTTTGCTTTTTCAAGCAAAGTTGACTAAATCATCCCTTTACCGCTCCTGACGTTAGACCGGCCACAATGTATTTCTGCATGAAAATCAGGAAGAAAAGGACAGGAATCAGTGCAATGACAGACGCCGCCATTAGGGATCCCCACTCGATTGTAAACTGCTGAATAAACGCCTGCAGTCCAACCGGTATTGTCTTAGCCTCCTGGCTCTTTAGAAAAATATTCGCAGTCATAAATTCATTCCAGCAGCCAATAAAGGTATAAATAATGATGGAAGCGATACCCGGCTTGGACAGCGGTACTACCAGCTTAGTGAACGTCTGGAATACATTGCAGCCGTCTATTCGTCCCGCTTCTTCCATCTCCATTGGAATCCCATCGAAAAACCCGCTCATCATCCATGTGCAGAACGGAATATTATTCGATATGTAAATAATCGTCAAGCCAAAAGCTGTATCATTTAAATGAATTTGAGTAAAAACAAGTACCAGAGGAATTAGTACCAGCACACCCGGGAACATTTGCAGAATCAAAAACAAGGAAGAATAGTACCGAAAAAAACGGATGTGACGGCTGTAACGGGAAATAGCATATCCTGCTAGGCAGGAAAAAACCGCTACTACCAAAGACGCACAGACAGCGATTACTATACTGTTTTTCACATAGGTCAAAAAAGGTGTGGTTGCGAAAACCTGCTGAAAATTTTCAATCGTGAACTGGTGAGGAAATATATTATTATTGGTCAAAAGCTCGCTTTTCCCTTTGAATGCCGTACCAATCACACTGATAATCGGCAAGATAATCAAAAATCCGATCAACAAAAGGAGTATATAGAACAAAACTGATTTAACAACCTTTTTCGGCGTTGACTGCAACTTAAACATGATCATTTCCCCCTTAGTCTTCCTTCGTCCGCAACAACCGCCGATATACATAGGACATAATGAACATCATAACCATCATGACCACAGCAATCGCCGAAGCATATCCCGTCAACTGACGGTAAAACGCCATATTATAAGTGTAAATAGAAATATTCATGGTCGCTCTTCCCGGACCGCCGCTTGTGAGCAGATAAACAATATCAAAATTATTAAAGTTCCAAATTAACATCAATACGGTGGTGACAACGCTTACCTGCTTAATCATAGGCATCGTAATATAGCGGAATCTCTGAAACGCACTGGCACCGTCGATATCTGCGGATTCGTAAAGATCCGGCGAAATATTCTGCATTGCGGAAACTAAGACCATTAGCATAAAGGGAAAATTTTTCCATGTACCTACAAGAACCGAGGTTAACTGAGCTGCTCTGGGAGTCGCAAGAAATAAAATAGGATCCTGAATCAGTCCTAAACTCATTAAAGTAGTATTAATCAAGCCGGTCTGATCGTTGAGAATCCAAGACCAGGCGTTAACAGCAACAACAGAGGGAATTACCCAAGGCAACAAGTACAGCGCCCGAATAACGCCCTTTCCCCGGAAGGGCTGATTTACCAGCAATGCTAGAATCAGGCTGATGACATAAACACAAATCACTGTACTGATTGCATAAAAGAATGTAAATCCGATAACGCTCCAGAATTCCTTATCCTCAAATAGCACCTGCAAAATGTTGTCAAATCCAACAAACTGCGCACGATCCGGATATAATGCGTTTGTGTCCGTAAGGCTGAGATAAAAGCCTCGCAACAAGGGGTATATGCTGACGAGGAGGACAACGAGCGAGGCCGGCAAAATAAACAAATATCCGGCCTTCTGACTTCTTCGAATTTGCGATCTCATAATAATTCACTCCCAAATCACATTTAAGCGTTGTGTTAATACACAACTTTATCTGTCTTTCGTGATTGTATTGTATACTATTTGTACACTATTTACTTGTATAAAACCGCTTGTTTTTATAATACAAAATTATCCATTTTTTAGCTTTGCATATCATGAGAGGCGAAATAAGTTAGCAAAAATTCACAATAATGTTGAAAAATATTTTATCAGCTTTATTCTAAAACCGTTAAGACGTTTTCTTTTTTACAGTTTTCAGTTGCTTACGGAATTGAACCGGAGAGCAGCCGTGAATCCGTTTAAACTGCCGTATAAAATAGGAAAGATTGTTAAATCCTACCTCTAACGCTATATCTGTGATTAAACTATCAGAAAATATTAACATCTCTGCAGCACGCTGAATTCGATATTCATTGACATACTCCAAAAAGGTTTTCCCTGTCTGTTCTTTAAACATGCGGCTGAAATAGTTGGTGCTGTAGTTAAAACGCTTCGCCACGCTGCCAAGGCAAAGATCTTCATTATAGTGTTTTCTTAGAAATGTCAGTATGGATTTAATTCCATCCATATTTTTTCTTTTGAAGCTGTCCTCAGTTTTCTGAGCAGATTGGGTATTGTGCTGCAGCAGCAGTGCAATAATTTCAAATAATTTACCTTTAATATAAACCTCAAACAACGGGGGTTTTTGATGGTATAAGATTAGTGGACGAGCGATTTTTTGCGAAATAAACCAGAAAAAGGCTGTTATTATGCCTTTTTTAGCACAATAACAGCCTGAAATCGATTGTCCACTAAAGTATACAATCGGCACACGCACCGATTATATCCCCCTACTATATACTCTTTAAATCCGCTTAAATCTGCGCTCTTACCCAAACCTGCATCTCGCCCGGCGTTCTGTTGCACCAAAGAGCGTATGGCACGAAATCAGCAACCATCTTTTCCTCCGTATACGCCGGAGTCCCGTACAGCTCATCTGTCTCGGCAATGGTTTGCGTCACCTTTTTCGCCGGCGTCTTCAGCATTGGAAGCTCGCCTGGGAGACGGGAATCAAGCGCGCATTCTTCAATTTTATCCTGGTCGGAAATCAAAACCGCCGCCAGATTGTCGCCGTTGTCCTCTTCCTCCATACAATAGACATAAGGTCCCTTCATGATAGCCAGCCTGCCCATATCAGCCCGGACATTTCTGTTGGCCGCCACAAAACGGGGAAGGATTTCTCCTTGCAGGCAAACCTCCGTCAGCTCCTCAAGCGGGATAACCGCATATCCCTGTTCGAGCTTCAAGGGCGCGTCTTTTCCGTTTACTTTAAGAGTGGGTTTCTTGAAGTACTCCGGGATACGCACGCGGAGATAAAGCGCTTCTTCCCGCTTTCCGCATTTCGCGGTAATGCGCACGGCCCCATCCTTCATGTATGTGGAATCCATCGAGAATCCTATCTCCTGTCCGCCGATTTCAACGGCGGACGAGGAGGAAATAAACTGATTCACATAGAGGGAGTCCTCGCTCTGGGCGTAAATATATTGTCCCAGAGAGGCTAACGTCCGGGCGATATTTGGCGGACAGCACGCGCAGCCAAACCATTTCTGACGAACCGGCTTCACATGAGCCATAGAAGTGGAGGCCAGGCAATTCTGCGGCCACACCTCAAGCGGGTTTACGTAGAAGTAGCGTTTTCCCTCCTTGGAAATGCCGCCCAGCACCGTATTGCATAAGGCGCGTTCCACCACATCGTAGTAGGCCGCCTCTCCCGTAAGGGAAGCCATTCGCTGAGCGAACATCATCAGGCCCACGGAGGCGCAGCTCTCACAATACATTCTATCGTTTGGCAAATCGTAATCCGCCGTAAAGCGTTCCAATGTGCCAGAGGAGCCAATCCCCCCGGTTATGTACATCCGTTTTTTTACGATGTTTTCATAAAGGCGCTGGCAAGCCGCCGCCATCTCCTCGTCCCGCTCCACCCGGGCCAGATCCGCCATGGCGCTGTACATATAAACCGCTCTCACCGCGTGCCCTTCCGCCGTCTCCTGTTTAAGAACTGGCGCATGAACCTGAGCATACTTATCGTCATACTCTCTAAATTCCGGGAAAAGATTCCTGCCCTGACGGCTCTTGTATTCCTCCATCAGATAATTGGGCTCCTGGCCGCGCTGACGGATAAAGTAGTCCGCCAATGTGAGGTAACTCCGATTCCCGGTTGCCTGATAGAGCTTTACCAAGGCTACCTCGATCTCCTGGTGCCCAGGATAGCCCTTGCACTTGCCTTCCTCCAAACCGAATACCCGGCATACCAAATCCGCAAATTTACACGCAATATACAGAAATTCTTTTTTGCCCGTGGCGTTAAAGTACGCTACCGCGGCTTCAATCATATGGCCGCCGCTGTATAACTCATGTCCTTCCACCAGATTCGTCCATTTCTTGTCTGGACAGCTGATTGTAAAATAGGTATTAATATATCCGTCGGACTCCTGGGCGCGCCCGATCAGCGCGATCGCTTCGTCGGCGATCTCTATGTATTCCCTTCCGGTGCCGTTGGCAATACAGAAAGCGACTGTCTCCAGCCATTTATACAAATCCGTATCCTGGAACACCGCGCCCTGGTGGGTTCCCTCCATTTCTCCCGCCGCAATCCGGAAATTATCAATGCAGTGCGACTTTTCCGCGCCGGGAATCTGGTCGTTCAGCACTTTCCATTGATACGGGAGCAGATGCTCGGCTATGGCGTTTACATAAGAGGCGAATAGCGAATCCGTTATTACAACCTTTTTTGTGATGACGGGTTGGATTTCCTGTTTGGTGATCATTTTCCTGCTTCCTACTTTCTATAGCTAAAACGTTTTAATTTTGTGAATTAATAATATCATAATATTTTCATATTTGCAAGTATTTTTTTATTTTTTTTAGATATTTTTATCAACCTATTCCTCATAAATAGAAAAAACACGCCTATTTTTCTAAATTTCACTCTATTATTCTAGGCAGATTAATATAATTATAACGTTTTAACGATTTTTGTTTTCAGAGTGCATTTTTTCTAGACAACGATGAAATCCTGGCAATTGACTTCCCCCTACTTCTATGCTAAACTAAATTATCATAATCAAGGCAGAGGGGAGGTTTGAACTTGGCAACGATAAAAGAAATCGCAAAACTGGCTAACGTATCGATCGCAACTGTTTCAAATGTTTTGAATCAAAAGCCAGGCTCCGCAAGCCCGGAGAAGGTAGAAAAGGTGCTGAAAGTGGCCAAATCACTGAACTATCGGCCCAATTACCTGGCCCAGAGCCTCAAACGGCAGAGAAGCCGTTCGATTGGAATCATTGCCGAGGACCTGACCGTTTCTCAGACCGCTGAGATTATCAATGGCATTGAGGAGTACTGCGAGGAATATGATTACGAAGCACTTCTGGCCAATATGAGGCTATTTAAACGTTATGGAAACAATTTATCCGCCATCCCCGAGCGTTCCGTACTATTTAACCGCGCGTTTGATAATTTGGTTTCTAAGCAGGTAGAGGGCTGTATTTACATTGGATATCATGGCCGTGAGGTCTCCTTTTCTCCTCCGGATACCGGGCTGCCCTTTGTTTATACCTATTGTGTTCCCAAGGACAAAAGTTACCCCTATGTACTTTCCGATGACGAAAACGCAAGTCTGGAGATCGGGCGGGCGCTTATCTCCATGGGCCACCGGCGCATCGGCATTATTTCCGGCCCTGTCAACAGCTTCAACTCACAGAAGCGTCTTGTAGGTATTCAGCAAGCGTTGTTCGAGGCATCTATTCCTTATAATGTGGGCACTACTGTGATCGGAGACTGGACGCGAGAATGCGGGTATCACGCCGCCAGCCAGCTTCTCTCACAGGGCGTTACCGCAATCTACGCCTTCAGCGATAAGATGATCAGCGGCGTATACACTTATTGTATTGAGCATAGAATCTCAGTGGGCAAGGACATATCCCTTTTCGGCTTTGACGATTCCGATATCGTCCACGCCTATACTCCGCCTCTGGCCAGCGCCAAGCCAGATCTACAGGAAATGGGACACAAGGCGGCCGAGCTTGTATTGGCCCAGCTACAGGGAAAAACTGTCTGCACAAAGTGTCATGTGCTTCCCTGTACGATTCATGTGCGTCCGTCGGTCTGTTCCATCGGGGAAGCATAGCCTGGATTTCTGACGGGACGTTATTCAGGCATTTTTCCCTTAGGCATTCTGTGCAATTTAAAGCGAAGAAAACTTCGCTTTTATTTTTATTATTTTATTTAAACGTTTTAGAAAGGTAAGAGGTGATCCTATGTTAAAAGCTACTTTATCCCTGGACCCGGAATTTAAGATTTCCACGGTGGACCGGCGAATGTACGGTTCCTTCATTGAGCACCTGGGACGGGCCGTGTACGACGGCATTTACTGCCCCGGCCATCCCGCCTCCAACGCGAGAGGGTTTCGAACGGATGTGATCGATCTAATCAAACCTCTTCAGATTCCTCTGATCCGTTATCCCGGCGGCAATTTTGTTTCCGGCTTTCGGTGGGAGGACAGCGTAGGACCAGCCAAAGAGCGTCCCGTCCGGCTGGACCGCGCATGGCGCACTGTGGAAACCAACCAGGTGGGGATCGATGAATTTTCTTCCTGGTGCAGGGAGCTGGGCGCAGAGGTCATGATGGCCGTCAACCTCGGCACCCGCGGAATCGACGACGCCTGCAATCTTCTGGAATACTGCAACCACGAAAGCGGCTCCTATTACAGCGACCTGCGCCGGGCCCACGGAGCGGAGCAGCCCTACCGCATCAAAACCTGGTGCCTGGGGAACGAGATGGACGGTCCCTGGCAGATCGGCCATAAAACAGCCGACGAATACGGCCGCCTGGCCCTGGAAACCGCGCGGGCTATGAAGAAGATAGACTCTGAAATCCAGCTGGTCGCGACCGGCAGCTCTTATCCGGAGATGCCTACCTTCCCCACCTGGGAAGCCACGGTTCTGGATTATCTTTACGACGATGTGGACTACCTATCCCTTCACCAATATCTGGGAGACACTACCAATAATCTGGAGGATTATCTTGCTAAGTCCTTAACCACAGAGCACTTTATCCATTCCGTGGTTTCCACCTGCGACTATGTGAAAGCGAAAAAGCGCTCCGGCAAAAAATTAATGCTGAGCTTTGACGAATGGAATATCTGGTACCACTCCCTGGGCAGCGACGACGAAAGAATAGCGAAGGAGCCCTGGGGAATCGCGCCCCCGCTTTTGGAGGATATCTATACCATGGCGGACGCGGCCGTTTTCGGGACTATGCTGATCACCCTCTTAAATCATGCCGACCGGGTGAAAATCGCCTGCCTGGCTCAGCTGGTAAATGTTATCGCTCCGATTATGACCGAGCCGAACGGCGGAAAAACATGGCTTCAAACCATCTACTGGCCGTTTTACCACGCCGCCCAATACGGTCACGGAACCGTGCTACGGACAGCCGTAAGCTGCCCGAAATACGACAGTCCTAATTTTACGGATGTACCCTATCTGGAAAGCACCGTTCTTTTGGATGAGGAGCAAGGCGTTCTTACTGTTTTTGCCGTAAACCGTTCTCTGAACGATTCTCTTGTGCTTTCCGCCGATTTAGCGGCGTTTGAAGGCTGTTCCCTGATCGAGCATGTCACCATGTATTCCGGCGACCCCAATGTGACTAACGGCCCGGACAAGCAAGGCGTCAGCCCTGTAAGGGTGGCTGAAAGCGGCGTCACGGACAATCATCTGTCCGCCGTACTGCCGCCGCTGTCCTGGAATGTGGTACGCATACAGTTCAAGCGCTGATATAGAAGGAGAGGGAATAAAATGATTCTCACCCGTGATAATCTATTAATCTACCGGTACCGCAATGAAACTGTCCACGTCGAGCCCTGGGGCGCGAACGCCGTCCGTGTTCGCGCGACCAAAAACCCAGCGTTTCCGGAAAATGACTGGGCGCTGGCCAGCCGCCCCTCCGCCCAGGCGGAAATTACGGTTTCACCCGAGGGCGCGGTTCTTACCAACGGCAAAATCAGGCTTTCTCTGTCCAATAACGGTAAAATCACCGTTTACAATCAAAAGGATGAGCGTATCCTGGAAGAGGATACCCGCAAATTCTGCGCCCTAAAAATCGAGGCGAGGGAATTCCGCCCCATTCCAGGCGGAGACTACCATTTGACAGCCCGCTTCCAGTCCCTCGATCCCAACGAACGCGTCTACGGCATGGGCCAGTATCAGCAGCCCTATTTGAATCTAAAGGGCACGGATCTGGAGCTTGCCCACCGTAATTCCCAGGCCTCGGTTCCCTTTATGATTTCCTCCCTGGGATACGGGCTGCTGTGGAACAACCCCGCCGTCGGCAGGGCGGTTTTCGGAAAAAACGTCACCAGCTTTGAGGCTTTCTCCACCCAGGCGCTGGATTACTGGATTGTGGCCGGCGATACCCCGGCCGAATTGATAGAGGCTTACGGGTCCGTTGCCGGCACCGTGCCCATGATGCCCGAATATGGGCTGGGCTTCTGGCAGTGCAAGCTGCGCTATCAAACCCAGGAGGAGCTTCTGCACGTGGCCCGGGAATACAAGCGGCAGGGCCTTCCCATTGACGTTATCGTCATCGATTTCTTCCACTGGCCCCATCAGGGAGATTGGAAATTTGACCCTGCCTACTGGCCCGATCCAAAGGCCATGATAGAGGAATTGAAAAGCATGGGCATACAGCTGATGGTTTCCATTTGGCCTACGGTGGAAACAGATTCTGAAAATTATGAGGAGATGCTGGAAAACGGCTACCTGATCCGATGCGACCGGGGCGTCGACGCCTCCTTCACCTTCTTCGCCAATACGCTTCCCTTTGATGCCACCAATCCCGAAGCCCGCGGCTATGTGTGGGCCAAGGTAAAGGAGCACTATTATGACGCGGGCGTCAGGCTCTTCTGGCTGGATGAGGCGGAGCCGGAATACAACATCTACGACTTTGATAACTACCGTTATTACTCAGGCACCTGTCTGCAAACCGGAAATATCTATCCCTCCTGCTATTCTCAGGCCTTCTATGACGGCATGAAAGCGGCCGGCCAGACAAATATTGTGAACCTGGTGCGCTGCGCCTGGGCGGGCAGCCAGAAATACGGCGCTTTGGTATGGTCCGGGGATATTCCCTCCACCTTTGGAAGCATGAAAAATCAGCTTGCCGCCGGGCTGAACATGGGTATCGCGGGAATTCCGTGGTGGACCACCGATATCGGCGGCTTCTATGGCGGCGATCCCACAAACCCGGAGTTCCAAGAGCTGTTTATCCGCTGGTTCCAGTGGGGGGCCTTCTGTCCGGTCATGCGCCTGCACGGCGACCGCGAGCCCCGTCAGCCCCAATACGGCACCACCGGCGGTTATTTCTGCGCCTCCGGCGCGGACAACGAGGTGTGGAGCTATGGCCCGGAGGCCTTCGAGATCTGCAAGAAATATCTGCGCCTCCGGGAAGAGATGAGAGACTACACCAGAAAGCTTATGGAAGAGGCCCACACAAAGGGGCTTCCGCTCATGCGCGCTATGTTTGTAGAATTCCCGGACGACCCTGTCTGCTGGGAGTTGGAGGAGCAGTACATGTACGGCGACAAATACCTGGTCGCGCCGATTCTGAATTTGGGACAGCGCGCACGCAAGGTTTATCTGCCCTCCGGCTGCGGCTGGCGCCTGAGTGACGGCTCTCAGCAGATTTTCTCCGGCGGACAGTGGACGGAGGTCCGCGCGCCGCTGGACACCATGCCGGTGTTTGAGCGGGTGCGGAGATAAAAGAGCAGGCCATAAGCAGGAATAATTCACAGGAAAGCTAAATAAAAGGAGAGCACAAAAAAGCGGATAACAGCTCCTATGCGGTTAAGCTGTTATCCGTTCTCAAAACATCTGGATCCCCGCGGGTTCGTTATATTCACTGACGGCGCGAAGCGCTATGAGGGACTATATGCTCCGCGGGAACAGACTTGAAAGCGTTCCACAGAAATTTCGCTGTAAAAGCGCTCTGGATTCTGAAACGGAGGGCTGAAGCAGAAAATCTTAAATCTCTTCGGGCCTTGGAAAGCGTATGTGATCCCACTGATCCAAGTCAAAAAGCCGGGCGGCAGTCAATCTGCCGACCCGGCTTTTCTCACAGACGCCGCCGTGAAAGCGTTTTTGAACGCATGGCCGGAGGAAGCCGTGCCAATCCGAATATACGGTTTCCCACGTTCCAGTTAAAGCGGCTCATTTGTGCGATCGCCTGCGCAAACAGGCTCCTGCGTGCCTCGTCTCAGGGCATAAACAGCTGTGCCGACGGCTCCGTCAGGCCAAAAGAAGGTTATGTCCCTGGCAATGCCGGGAGGTCTTTTCGCTAAAGCCGACAAAGCAAGGGAAAGCCCGCAAAGCGGACTTTCCCTTGCTTGAAGCAAAAACATCTGTTTTATCGCATCGCTGCATCATGCCTAGGCTGACGCGGACAGGGTTATCAGTCAATTTTAATTTTAAATACAATCGGATCCTCGCTCTTCTTCCCGCTTGTAATATGGAGCCCTTTCTCGTCTCTGCTCCATTCCGCCTTAGCTTCGCCTCCCAGCACCTCCACATTTCTGATAATCCCATGGAAATTAGCCTGCTTGGAAGCATCCTGTTCGCCCAGAGATTTGATGCAATAGGTCCCATTATCGCTGCACTTTAACGCTGTGGCGTACAGATAGCCGCCCGCTGTGGTAAACCGGAAATCCTCAGAGGTAAAGTTCTTCTTAATGCTGTCAGAAAATTGTCCATCCACCACCTGGGTCGGGCCCTCGCCATATTTTCTCCAGGTTTTCGTATTGTAAATGGCCTCCCCGTTTACCTTCATCCATTCTCCGATATGCAGCAGCACCTCGGCGTCTTCCTCTGAAATACTTCCATCCGCTTTAGGGCCTACGTTAAGCAGAAGGCATCCGTTTTTACTGACAATGTCCACCAAATCGCAAAGGATCTCCGATGCAGGTCTGAACTGGTTATTTTCCGTATAGCACCAGGAATTTAAGGCTATGGCCGTATCTGTCTGCCAGAAATAGGGCTTAATGTCAGCAAATTGTCCCCGTTCCACATCCGGCACGGCTGTGCCGAATAGGTAGGCGTCATGCTTGTAATTGATTGCGACCTCAATTCCCCATTCTGCGGCTCTGTTGTAATAATAGGCCGCCAGCTTCTTCAGCCAGGGCTTACAGGCGCTGTGCTGAATCCACCAATCAAAATAGATCAGTCTCGGATGATACCGGTCGATAATCTCACAGGTACGCACCAGCCAATCCTGCATAAATTCATCGGTAGGCTCCGGCTTACTGAATAGATCCTGAATATACTCGCCAGGTACCGCAGGCCAGTAGAAATCTCCCCGCTGCATGGGATCCCTGACATCACTGTCAAACTCCTTGCCCGGCCCCATGAAAAACCAATGCTCAATCCGATGGCTGGAAGCGCCGAGCTCTATTCCGCGCTTCTTGCAGCTTGCGCTGATTTCTCCTAGTATATCTCTCTTCGGCCCCATCTCATAGGCATTCCAGTGGGATATCTCGCTTGGATACATCTGAAAGCCATCATGATGCTCCGCCACCGGCACTACGTATTTTGCCCCTGCTTGCTGAAACAGATCCACCCATTTCTCCGCGTCAAAGCGCTCCCCTTTAAACATGGGGATAAAATCCTTATATCCAAATTCCGTATGTCTCCCGTAGGTCTTGATGTGATGCTCATATTCCGGCGTTCCTTGCTTATACATGTGACGCGGATACCATTCGTTTCCAAAGGCAGGAACGCTGTAAACGCCCCAGTGAATGAAAATACCAAATTTGGCGTTCTGATACCAGTCCGGCACCTGATAGGCGGATAGGGACTCCCAGGTATCCTTGAAGGGTCCCTGTGCTATCACATCTTCAATAGTGTTCAAATAGGGTTGTAAATCGTACATTATAATCCTCCTTTACGTAATTTAAACGTTTTAGTTTGTGTGATTATAACATAGTTTTTCTTATTTGTAAATACTTCACCTACAACCGGTATATCTTCCGGCAGGCGTCACGGCGCAGCTGGCGGATCAACCAGACGGTGCCGAAGGTTGAAGTGTATATATGTTCTACTATCGGGATACCATGCACCAGCGTGCTCTGCGGGTGATGGCACCGAAACTTAGCGCCGCGACGGTGATCGGGGAAAATGTTTCAGAGGAGCACCTCGCCGCCATGTCGTCCTGCGAGGATATGACCACACAGCTTGCAAGGGAACTGGTGTCGGGCCTGAAAGAAAATGCCGATGAACTGGCGGAATCCTTCCGAAAAATGGCAATCCACGGAAACCGGCATGAGAAAACAGGACAGCCGCAAAAGGCGGCACCCAAACCTTCAGCGCCACCGACAGAAAAAACGGAGGCTGGGGCTTAGAACATTGCCAGCTGTACCTTTTCTTTCCCATCTGTCCTTCCGGGTTTTATCTCGGAAATTTTTCCTTTTTCGCAGAAAAACTGTCGAGGACATGGGGCAGGACTATATCGCAAACGTGCTGGATTCTCCGGAGCATTTCGTCGAAACAACGGACAAGCAGGCAGCAGACGGCGAGCTACAAAAGGAAATGGAGGATCACTGAAAACGCCTTGTTGAGCTACACGGCGGCACGTCGGAAATGCTGACGGCAAACAAGATACCGGATAACCATATCAACTTTTGGGATGAAATCTTCAAAGCAGGCGATGAAGTGCTCAACAACCTTTTGAAAGCCTTGAACGAGCATATTTACAACAACGGGATTAAGGTCAAAAGTCCTGTTATCAGCTTTTTCTCCGCCTCTAATGAGATTCCCAACTTAAATAATCTGGAGGAAAAGCCGCTACGAGCGGTACGACCGCTTCGACTTCAAGGTACGCACCAAATATGTCGAAGATTAGGCAAACCGTATGAAAGTCTTACACCAAAAACAGCAGAATAAACTGCCGCCTGCGCAGGCCGTTATTTCTCTGGAAAAACTGTACGCCATTCATAGTATAAAGGTTCCCGTTTTTGCAAACCTTAACGGGTTGCTGCCCTGGATAGAGAGGAAAACAAGGTAAGAGTTGCTGTTCCAAGAAAGGCAGAGAATCCATGATTGGTATACCTAATATACATTATAATTTTGAGATGTTTAAAAAATACAAGTTATGATCCCGGAAAATTTAAAGATGATGATTAAAACATAAATTTTTAACATAAATGAAAAAGTCCCCGGATTTACCAGGGAACAAAAGCTTGGGCAAAAGAAGGACCTGTTGCCGTAGAAATAGTAAATGGCATGGCAGCTGTATTGCGAAAGAGCAGCGGCAGCCACGGCAGCCCGCCTGAAATTTTGAAAAGAGGAGGACTGCCGTGGGAATCAAGGAATCAATAAGCCCCGTTCAGTTGAGGAACGGTGGATTCCCGGATAATCAACTCGGCGGTAAGCTGGAGATGCTTGGTCTCCACA
>OHAA01000577.1_pt1 | contig 20235 bp, 17 predicted proteins | sample 1606051 | NCBI WGS metagenome assembly OHAA01 (sample SAMEA3541493, study PRJEB24748) | human gut metagenome | biome: human gut; feature: human-associated habitat; material: faeces | place: China | collected 2012
ACATCAAGGTGGAGAAGTCCGACTTCAACATCGACAACATGCTCACCACCATGCGCGGAGAGGGAAGAAACGAACCGCGTGAAACTGCAAAAAGCATATGCGGCTCGCTGAAGTAGCGCACCGCTATGGACACAGCGCCCACGCCGCGCGTGCCGGGCTGCGCGCAAAGGCGCTGCGCGGCTTCTTTTTGGACCATAACCGTGACCGATTGGACGGGAAGACGCTGTTCAAGCAGCGCCATGACGACCGGCGATGTGATGTAATACGGCAGGTTCGCGCAGACGACGATATCCAGCCCGGCAAACTGTTCAGCGATCAACGCATGCAGATCCACCTGCAAAACGTCGGCGTTGATAATCTTTATATTGTCAAAACCGGCGAGCGTTTCCGCAATGACCGGGAGAAGGCGCGCGTCAATTTCCACGCAGACGACACGGTCGGCGCGGCGCGCAAGCTCGGCGGTCAGCACGCCGACGCCCGCGCCGATCTCCAGCACGCCGACGCCCGGCCGTGCGCCGCCTTGCTCGGCCATGCGCGGGCAGACGGTTGGATTGATCAGAAAATTTTGCCCAAGAGCCTTGGAAAATGTAAATCCATGCCGCCCGAGCACATCGCGGATCACGCCGATATTGGTCAGGTTGTCCATCGCGTCGGTCCCCTTTCTACATGAGACGCCGTAAAAAAACAGTTGCGCCATACATGAAAACAGCGTAAAATAGGAAAAACAGTAAAAGATCATTTGTTTATTATAAAGGATGTGGAGAAAGATGACAAGACGGGATAAAATCAATTATTACCTCGATATTGCTGAAACCGTCGCGGAGCGGGGGACCTGCCTGCGCCGAAATTTCGGCGCGATTATTGTCAACAACGATCAGATTGTTTCAACCGGCTACGTCGGAGCGCCGCGCGGCCGCGAGAATTGCTCCGATCTGGGCTATTGCACGCGCGAGCGGCTCAAGGTCCCGCGCGGGGAGCGGTATGAGCTGTGCCGTTCCGTGCACGCTGAAATGAACGCGATCATCCATGCCGCGCGCAGCGAGATGCTCGGCGCGACCCTTTATCTCGTTGGACGCGAGGTTTCAGACGGAAGCTATGTGAAAAATGCCTGCCCCTGCTCCATGTGCACACGCCTGATTATCAACGCCGGAATAGCGACGGTGATTGTGCGCGACGACAAGGATCATTACAGGGTCCTGGATGTTTCGTCGGAATGGATTGAGAACGACGAATCGCTGCACGGCATGTCCAATTATTGAGGGACACGAATGGAAAAAAAACAGAAAACACCCCGGATCGCTCCAACGGCGCATGTCGCGCCGGGCGCGGTCGTTTTGGGGGATGTGGCGCTTGGGGAACAGGCGTCCGTTTGGTATAACGCCGTTGAAGCCGGCGGCCCCGCACGCGCGCCGCTCTCTTGCTCAGGATGAGATTACAGTCAAAGCCCGCTGCGCCGGGCATGATACTAGGCTTTGCAAATTGGATTTGGATAATTTATTGTATCATGAAAATCTTTCCTTAATATAAAACCGAATATCTGATAAAAATATCAGGGTGGTGTTTTATTAATTTTTCCGGCTGATTTGTGATATGGAATTCTGGCAATAACCATAATTCTTGACTTTTCCACATATATACCATATAATCGAATTGTTAAATTAGCAAAAAGGGGTACCCCTTTTTGCTATCATCTGCATGTGCAGATGATAGCAATCTGTACTGTCGGACCCCCAAAGGCGATTTAATCAATAAATCCGAAATGGAAACATTTTGGTCCGATGGAGGCCCATGATCGCCGAAGGGCATGGCCGCCACCGGGGGTACGGCACCGCCCTCGCGACTTCTCGCAGAATGTGAGATCCATGAAGTTTATCGTATTTTGCAGGAATCGGAAAAGTCATCAAAACTGATGAATGGTGTCGGGAGTTATCACAATTAATTGGGAGGTTTCAACGGAGTATGGCAGCTTGGTCCACAACCACATATTGTCTCAAGCTCCACTGCAAACGCCGGGACTGGATTTTAAAAACGCAGGCGCTTTATAATGATGTGCTTTCGTTTTACAGCCGGCTTTTGCTCAACGACGTATCGCTGCTGGAGCTGGATAATATGAAGCTGCTGAGAAAGTTGGAGCAGATGACAATTGCCGGACGGGACAAAAAGCAGCCGGAAGTCGAACTGCCGTTTCCAAAATTACCGCTGTATTTCCGCCGTGCTGCAATCAATGCGGCAATTGGCATGATTCGTTCCTATACCGGCAGGCTGCGCGGATGGGAAAAAGCCCGGGAAGATGCGCGGAAGAAAGGCCTTATCTGGAACAGAAAACCTCCCGCCGCCCCATCGCATTTCCATGCATCCACAGTTTTATATAAGGGGATGTATAAGCAGTTTGGCCAAGGACGTATCCTCATAAAGCTTTGGACCGGAGGCTCTTGGTCATGGGTTGGACATGCCTACAGCGGACGCAGCATCCCGCCGAATGCGCGCACATTGTCGCCGTCAATTGTTGCGCGCGGAAAACTAATATTTCTGCATGTACCCGTGTCCTGCCCTGTTGAGGATATACGAAGTGTGCGGGAACGGAATGCGGCTGGCGAGCCGTTCTGCGGCGTCAGCTTTTCGGCGTCGGATGTGATGGCGGCATGTGTAGTGTTCAGCGGCGACGGTCGTGCGAACGCCTCGTATTTTGTGCGGGGAGGCAAAGCTTTTGCGCACCGTAGGAAGCGACTGCTGAACATGGTTAAAAAAAGAAGAGGACAAACCGGCGGCAAATTGGTTGCCGGAGAAAACGCAAGACTCTGGAGAAAATACCGCAATCTCAGAATGGCTTATGCGCATTTAGTAAGCCGCAGGATACTGGATTTCTGCATAAGGCATAAAGTAAAGACGATTGTCATTGCCCAGTACAGTTATGATGAGCAAAAGAAGCGATACTATGGCCGCGGCATAGCTGCGTTTCCGGGAAAACAGGTTTCAGCATATCTCAAATATAAAGCGTGGCGTGCGGGGATTATTGTGACCTCAGTCGCCCCTGAGTTTACTGCGTCAAAATGCAGCGCGTGCGGCGCGCCGGTAAAACGCTATAACGAGCATCATCAGGCTTCGGCGAATTATTTTGGCGGAAGACTTTTTATCTGCCCAAATGGACACAGAGGAAATGCATCGTATAACGCTGCTGTAAATATCGGGAAAGCATTCATTCGAAAATTCACAAATATACAGGAAGAAAAAGCAGGTTGATTGCGTAATGAAGTCCAGGAAAAACAGGGAGCAGTATAAACGCGCGATCATATTCCTGATTTCTTTTCTGCTGTTGGTTGTGCTGGTAGCGTTGTTCGGACTTATTTGGTATCGGTCATATGCTGGTATAATCATACAGCCGTTTTTCAGAAAAGGTAACTGGTTGGTCATAGGAGTTTATGCTCTGCTGCTTTACATTTTTACAAGATTGTATGGAGGATATCGAATTGGTTATTTCAAGCGGGCGGAAGTAATTTATTCCGCTGTCCTGTCGACGCTGATGGTTAATACGGTTACGTATCTGCAAATCAGTCTGATCGGCCGGCGTTTTATGGACCTGCGCCCTCTGGCGGCGATGTCTGTATGTGATATGGGTGTGATTATCCTGTGGGCGCTGACAGCGGACAAAGCGTACCGAAAAATTTTCCCGCCTCACAAAATGCTGCTGGTATACGGCGGCCGTTCGGCTGAGAAATTGATTTTAAAAATGAATACTCGATTTGATAAATATGATATCTGTCAGGCGATTCATATTTCAGAGGGATTGGAATATATTTTTTCCTGCATTGATCGATTCGAGGCGGTTGTAATCTGCGATGTGAAGGCAAAAACACGCAACTGTATTTTGAAATATTGCTATGCGCGTTCGATACGTGCTTATTTGACACCAAAAATTTCCGATACAATTATTCGCGGGGCGGATGTGATCCACCTTTTTGATACTCCGCTGCTGCTGTGCAGCGGGCAGGGGCTTACTTTTGAACAACGGTTTGCAAAACGGTTGCTGGATATAACAGCCTCATTGATTGCCCTTGCCTTATTGTGGCCGTTTATGCTGTTGATCGCTGCTGCAATCCGGCTTTATGACGGTGGTCCGATTCTTTATAGACAGACACGCCTGACGTTGGAGGGCAAGTCTTTTCAGCTCTACAAATTCCGTAGCATGCGCGTCAATGCAGAGCAGGAAAGCGGCCCGCGCCTGGCGCAGAGAAACGACGATAGAATCACTCCCGTGGGTGTTCTGATCCGCCGTTTCAGGTTGGATGAGCTTCCGCAGATGTTGAATATTTTAAAGGGCGACATGAGCTTGGTGGGACCGCGTCCGGAACGCCCGGAAATTGCAGAAATGCTGGAGTCCGTTATGCCTGAATTTGCTTTCAGGTTAAAGGTGAAAGCAGGCCTGACCGGTTATGCACAGGTGATGGGCAAATACAATACGGAAGCCTATGATAAATTGAAATTGGATCTGATGTATATTGAACAATACTCGCTGCTGCTGGATTTAAGATTGCTGTTGATGACGATAAAAATCATATTTTTGCCTGGAAGCACAGAAGGCGTTGAGAATGATTGCCTGTGTAGTTCGTCGGAACGCAGCAGAAAATGATGTCTGAAATAGGAGGCGGGCATATGCATAGGCCTGAAAATCAACAATGCGGAGTCCTGAAATATGCCCGCTATATTTTAAAGAAATATTGGGAACTGGTTATATACGGCGTCGTAGGCGTTTGCACGACTGTTGTCAATGTCGTTGTCTTTCAGATTTTGTCGGAAAATGGTTTGGCTCTGTTTTGGAGCAATGCTGCGGCTTTTGTAATTTCTGTATTGTTTGCATATGTTGCCAATTCTCTGGCCGTTTTTCATGCGCCGCTTTCTATTCGTTCCTTTCTCCAGTTCTGGGGAATGCGGATTGTCAGTCTTGCAATTGACATGGGGGGACTGTTTGCGCTGATCGCAGCGGGATTGGACAAACTGGCCGCCAAAATTATTGTCAATGTGGCTGTCATTATTGCCAATTACCTGTTCAGTAAACTGGTGATTTTTAAAAAGGACAAGGGACATAAAAATGGAGATTGAAAATAGTCAGTCACCACCGTATTCTGTTTTGATGGCGACATATTGCGGAGAAAAAGCCGCGTACCTGCATAGAAGCATTGAAAGCATTCTGAATCAAACGGTACCGGCTGACGATTTTGTTTTGGTTTGCGATGGCCCGTTGACGCCGGAACTGGATGCTGAATTGGAATACTGGCAGACCAAAACGGATATTTTGAATTTGCTGCGGCTGCCGAAATCTGAGGGACTTGGAAATGCATTAAACAAAGGGCTTGCGATGTGCAGGAATGAATTGGTCGCACGTATGGACAGCGATGATATTTCCTGTCCGGACCGCTGCCAAAAACAGCTCCATGCATTTTCCGTGCACAATGTGGAAATTATCAGTGGCATCGTTGAGGAGTTTGAATCCATGCCGGGTGATTGTGCCCGGCGGCGCTTGGTTCCGGAACAGCCTGAAGAAATTATCCGATATGCACGGTCGCGCAATCCGTTTAACCATCCCTGTGTCATGTTCAAAAAAAGTGCGGTGGAGTCTGTGGGAAGCTACCGCACATGTATGCAATATGAGGATTATGATTTGTGGGTGCGGATGTTTCAAAGCGGGATGCAAGGCTATAACATCCAAAATACGCTTTTGTGGATGCGCGTAGGGAATGGTTTTTACAGGCGGCGGTCCGGCTTTGATTATTTTAAAAAAGGGCTTTCTTTTCAGCGCCGCCTTTTAAGGACAGGCTTTATCAGTCGCGGCCGTTTTTTATGGAATGTTATCTGCCGATTCACCGTTCAAAGCTTACCGCTGGATTTGTGTGAACGCTTCTATCGGCATTTTCTCAGAAGCGGCGGTCCATGCAGATAAAATCAGTTTTGAGGGGATCAGTAGTCGGCATGATTAAAAGTTTAAAAAGATACAGGTTTCTTATCTGGCAGCTTGTAGCACGCGATATAAAGGTAAAATATCGCCGTTCTTTTCTCGGAGTGGCATGGAGCGTGCTAAATCCGCTGTTGTCTATGGCTGTAATCAGCGTTGTGTTTTCACAGTTTTTTCGCTTTGATCTACCATATTACCCCATATATTTGATTACAGGGCAGACGATCTTCAGCTTTTTCTCTGAGGCCACCAATTTGGCAATGTTCTCAATTCGTGAAAATGCGGCGCTTATCAGAAAAGTATCAATGCCGGTTTATATCTTTCCAATTTCAAGAGTGGTGTCGTCTCTGGTAAATCTTGGATTTTCATTTGTGGCGATTCTGCTGGTAGCGTTGTTTATGGGTTTTTCGTTTACGCCTGCAGTTTTGTTCGCACCGGTAACAGCTGCATATATGCTCGTGTTTGCGATGGGAATCGGGTTGATTCTGGCGGCGCTTTCAGTATATTTCCGGGATATTGTGCACCTTTATAGCGTATTGCTGACGTTGATTATTTATCTCACTCCGGTTTTTTATCCATATTCGCTGATACCGGAAGAATTCCGTTTTTTAATCAACGCAAACCCGCTGACTTATTTTGTTGCCGCATTTAGAAGCTCATTATACGACGGCGTAATTCCTGGCCTGCAGATTAACTTGTTGTGCGTTGCGTTCAGTCTGTCAAGTTTGCTGGTGGGACTGCTGTTGTTCGGCAGGTTAAGACGTAATTTTAGTTTGTATCTATAGTGAGCGGAGGAAGCAATGAGTATAGCGATTCAGTCGGATCATTTGTCAGTCCGATATAATTTATCGGCGAATCGGGCGGACAGTTTGAAGGAATATTTGATTCGTTTGGTGCGCGGAAAGCTGTTCTATGAGGAATTCTGGGCATTAAAGGATATAAGCTTTTCCTTGGAAAAAGGCCGGGTGCTCGGAGTTATCGGCCATAACGGTGCGGGCAAAAGCACGCTTTTAAAGACATTGGCTGGGGTGCTTTTTCCCACAAAGGGCGCGATATGCATCGAAGGGACGGTGGCTCCGCTGATTGAACTTGGGGCGGGCTTTGATCCTGATTTAACGGGCCGCGAAAATGTCTATTTGAATGGTGCGATTCTGGGTTATACAAAAAAATTCCTCGATAGCCGCTACGATGAAATCGTCGCCTTTTCTGAGCTTGGCGATTTTATGGATGTGCCGGTTAAAAATTATTCTTCCGGCATGTATGCGCGCCTGGGTTTTTCAATTGCAACGCTTGTGGAACCGGATGTGCTATTAGTCGATGAGATACTGTCCGTCGGAGATCTGGATTTTCAGCAGAAATGCGCAGGGAAAATACAGGCGCTTTTATCGCGCGGGACAACAATCGTCATAGTCTCTCATTCGATCGAAACGATCAAAGAGCTTTGTACAGATGTGCTTTGGTTAGAGCATGGGATAATTAAACAATATGGCGGCCCTGCCGAAGTGTGCGGTCGTTATCTGGAGGAGGGGACAGGCTCATGCGGATAGATTTGCATCGCTTTGCCGTGCCGGATACAGAAGTCTGCACAGCGGAGGATTTGTATTTTCGCAGAGATGAGCAAAAGGTTGATTACGATTTTGAGAATGAAAAATATGTGTTTCAGGAGAAGGGGACGATAGAAGGAAACACATACTTCAATGTGTTCTGCGCATCCAAATGGGCGCAGTATACATCAGTTACCAAATTAGGAGTATCCATACAGATAAAAGGATCATTTGATATCGCTTTGATGCGAAGCACCCTGATCGATGGGCAGACGTCGCATACAACTGTAATGCAGCGCCGATTTGATTCCGACGAGAAAATGTTGTGTACTTTTTCGTACAACTTTTCTTATGATCAGTTTCCCTATTTATATTTTGTCCGTCTGACAGCGCGTGCGGATGACAGTGTCTTTTACGGAGGCGGCTATTTCACAGAGACAGAACGACCGGATCCTGTGAGAATCGGCATTGTATTTTGTACATTTAAGAGAGAGAAATATATTTACCGTAACGCGGCCTTATTTGACAAGTACTTTTTTCAAAACGAGTATTCTCCCTGTCAGGACCAATTGAGGGTCTTTTATGTAGACAATGCAGGGACGCTGGATCCCGTGAATTTTGATGGGAAAAATCAGACGGTGCTGAAGAACCGCAATGTTGGCGGCGCGGGCGGCTTTACACGCGGCATGATTGAAGTAATGCGTCGGCGCGACCTGTTCACACATGTACTGCTCATGGATGATGATGCGCAGATTGACCCGCATTCGATAGAGCGCACCTGCGCGTTTTTGTCGTTATTGCGCCCTGAACACCGCGATTTATTTATCGGAGGCGCAACGTTGCGCCTGGACCTGCAGCATGTTCAGCTTGAGGCCGGCGCTATTTGGGACAACAATGTGCTGATTAATTTGAAGTGCAATTATGACCTGTCAGAAGAACTGGACCTGTTAAAAAACAACATTGATGAATCGCATAATTACAATGCATGGGTTTATTTCTGCATTCCATTAATGGCCATATCGGATCAAAAATTACCGATGCCGCTGTTTGTACGCGGCGATGATATGGAGTTCGGCATCCGCAACAGCCGTAAACTGTTGGAAATGAATGGCGTCTGTGCCTGGCATGCGCCTGTACACAACCGTTATTCATTTTTTATGACATACTATGTTCTGCGCAATCAATTGATTTTAAATGCCCTGTATGACCGTAAATTCAATGCACGCGGAGCGGTTGGCGTTATTTTTCACAATATTGCACGTGAATTGCTTTATTATCGATACGGCAATGTTGAACTTGTGTTTTTAGCGGCAGAGCATTTTTTGCGTGGCATTCCATTTTTACGTGATACGGACGCGCAGCTATTACACAGCGAAATTATGAAATACACTCCCAAAATGCTTGATTTCAACCAGCTTTCACAAACAGAATATCCATTTTCCATTTTGAAACTACAGTTGACGCAGGCCCGCAAGGACAGGCGGATAAAAAAGCTGCTGCGGCTAATCACCTTTAATGGCTACCTGTTGCCGCGCATTTTCAACAGGCGCGGCGCTTTGAATAATTTTGCTGTAGTAGAGCTTTATAATTGTCGGCCTATTGAATTTTATCGAACTAAATCGGTGCTTCAAGTTGATATGATTAATGAAAAGGGTGTCATTACACAGCAAGATAAAGCATGTTTTATTAAAACCGGTTTTCGTTTTCTGGGGTTGGCGCTTCGCATGTTGTTTGGAGGTTATCGAAAAGCGTGCAGATCCTTTATAGAGGAACAGGAAACGGTAACAAATTTATCATTTTGGGAGGATTACTTAAACTGTAAGGAGGATCAAAAACATGAATGCTGAATATATCATTGTAGGGGCCGGCTTATCCGGTATAGTGCTTGCTGAAAGACTGGCTTCAATCGGGAAAGAGGTGCTGATGATCGAGAAAAAGCCGCATATCGGCGGCACATGTTACGATTGCTATAACCATGAAGGCCTTTTGATCCATCAATATGGTCCGCATATTTTTAATACGGATAGCCGCGAGGTTTGGGACTATGTCAACCGTTTTTCACCATTTTTTCTGTATCATCATCGTGTAGTCGGCGTAATCGATGGACAGCTCGTACCCATCCCGTTTAATCTGACCTCGCTTCATCAGTTGTTTCCGAAAGCAATGGCAGCACGTCTGGAGGAAAAATTGGTCGGATTGTATGGTTACAACGTCAAGGTCCCCATTATGAAGCTGCGCGAACAGCAGGATCAGGAACTGCAGTTTTTGGCGGATTATATTTATGAAAAGGTTTTTTTACACTATACGCTTAAGCAATGGGGGATGCGTCCCGAGGAGGTTGGAGACGGAGCGATGTTCCGCGTGCCGGTGCATATTTCATGGGATGACCGCTATTTTCAAAATGCCTACCAGGGAATCCCGAAATACGGCTATACCCGGATGATGGAACAGATGCTCTCGTCAGACAAAATTCACTGCCTGACCAATACGGATTACAGACGGGTGCTTTCTATTGATGAGGATGGAAAAACCATTCGATTTCTGGGGAATCCGTTTGAGGGTAAAGTTATTTTTACCGCGCGACTCGATGAATTATTTCATCACTGCTATGGCGCGCTGCCCTACAGGACACTTGATTTCCGTTTTGAGACTTTGGACATGAAACAATATCAAGCGGTCTGTACGGTCAATTATCCAAATGACTATGCGTTTACACGTATTACGGAATTTAAGCATTTAACTAGGCAGGAACATTCGAAAACAACAATTGTTAAGGAATTTCCGGCACAATATGATCCTTCACGGCCGGAGCTGGAGCCGTATTATCCCATTCCCATGGAAAAAAACCAGCTTCTTTATCAGCAATACCGCAAACATGCAGCGGCCTGCCCCAACCTTGTTTTGTCCGGCCGGCTGGCGGATTACCGTTATTATAATATGTCTGATACAATCAAAAACGCATTGCGTGTTTTTGATGAACAGTTGAGATAGAAGGCGGAACTGCGCTGTGGCAATGGAAATAATTTCAGTTATTGTCCCGATTTATAATGTAAAAAACGATCTGCGCGCAGCAATGGAAAGCCTGCGTGCCCAGTCGTTCGGCGATTTTCGTGTTTGGCTGGTCGATGATGGCTCAACAGATGGCTCCGGTGCGGTCTGTGACGAACTTGCACGAGAAGACGCGCGCTTCTGCGTGCTCCGTCAAAAAAATTCCGGTGCACATGCGGCGCGCAACACGGCATTGGCAAATTGTCAGGGTGAATATGTCTATTTTATGGACGCTGATGATCTTATTGAACGGGAAACCTTGGAACGGCTGCTGCAATGTGCCCGGCAAACAGATGCAGATATTGCAGTCTGCGGCTATCAGATAGAGTACCGGCGTGCCGGACACCTTGCAGACTGCAAATCTGTCCCTGGTTTTGACGGTATCATGGCCATTCCTGGAGCACTGCCGGATGGGTTGACCACGGAATTAATCTTTCCGCCGTGGAACAAGCTTTACAGACGGTCATTTCTCATGCGGTACAACCTGCATTTTCCAGCGACTTATTGGGACGATACGATCTTTAATACAGAGGCGTTTGGCTATGCCCGCAGACTGGGTTTTATTCGTTACAGCGGCTATCGTTATATCAAGGGACGCGCCGGTGCAGAAACAGCGAAATTCCGTCCGGATTTGCTTGAAAAGCGCAGGGCTGAATTAACGGCGCTGGAACGGCTTGTTTATGAAAAATGGGAAATTCCTACTTTGGATGGAACGCGGATGATAGCAGATTGCTATGTACGCAATCTTTGGGGCTGCTTGACCGCGAGCTTTATGCCGCAGGTCAGCCGTCAAAAACGGCGCCAAATATTCAGTGAAGTTGCCCATGATTCTGCTGCAAGACATTATGCGGCTTTTATAACCAAGCAGGCGCATCTTGCGCCGGGAATGGGGATGCTGCTTCGTTGCCCCTTTATAACGCCTGTATATCTTGTTTCATGGCTGCTTGCGCATATTCGTATGATTGCGCCGCATGGCTTTGATCGGTTGAAACGATAATTGACTGAACTGAAAGGAAAAGGATATATGGATTTAATGAGAGCCGTTAAATTGATTGCGCTGTATATGTGCCTAGGCTTTTTGCTGTTGGCATGCGGTTGTATGGATTTATCAAATGAATCCGGTCTTGGAAATCCTCCACCCACAGATGCAACGGCTTCAAATCCTGAGACTACGCCATCCGCGGAGATTGATCCAGCCGCTGCGATTGAACAGGAATTGGCGCTGCGCAGAAACGAGGCCGAGTCTATCTTGTTTTCACAAAAAGCGGTTGACGCTCAACTGTTGTCAGAACTGGAGAACCCTGCGCATACATTGAAAAATCCATATATCTGCGTCGATCCCTACGGGCTGTCCCCATTGAGCGCAATGCTGCTTTTCCAGACGGAGGAGCCGGTCGCGATTTCCATACGCGTTCCGGGGAAAACCGCACAGGCCGATGTTACTTTTGCTTTTGACAGTTTGGAGACAAAACACTGTATACCTGTTTATGGTCTGTATGCCGGACAGGTCAATCAAGTGGAAATTACGGCGACATCAGCCAAGGGCGAGAGTGAAGCGGCAGTGATTCCAATTGAAACACAGCCGCTTCCCAAAGCATTGGCAGACAATATTTTGATGACGGAAATGGTGCAGCCGGAAAAGTACCAGGCAGGTATGAACTTTACAAATCCGACCGGACCAGGATTAAAAACAACGGCATTTGATTGTAATGGGGATTACAGGTGGTATTTGTCGGATGAGTCTCTGATTTATTGTCGGTTTGCATTTGATGATGGACGCCTTATGGTAGCAAAAGGGGCGCAGGAACAAGGTGTGACAATCTTTTATGAGATGAATTATGCAGGGAAAATATTCAATCTTTATGCCGGATTGTATGGCTGCCATCATGATATTGAGCCGACGGATCACAATACATTTCTGGTAACAGGTACGGAAGGTGAAACTGTTGAAGATATGATCTATGAAATCGACCGTATCACAGGTGAAACGGTTAGCAAGCTGGATATGAAGGAAGTTTTCCAGCGCACGCGTTTTTTAAACGACACGATCGGTTATGGATCCCGCGACTGGCTGCACAACAATGCCGTCACATGGCTGGATGGAGAAGATAAGATCATGATTTCGGCCCGTCATCAGTCTTTGGTAGCTCAGATTTCATGGCCGGAGGGGACCATCGACTGGATTTTGGCGGAGCCGCGCGGTTGGCTCCCGATGTTCGAACCATTTCTTTTGATGCCGGTCGGCGACACGTTTGAATGGCCCAGTCATCAGCATGCACCAAAATATTTGCACGATCAGGACGGAGATCCGGATACGGTGGACATCCTTCTGTTTGATAATGGCAACGAGCGTCCGGAGCTTTATTCGCGTATGGTCCAATATCGGATCAACGCGAAGGAAGGAACGGTGGAACAGGTCTGGCAGTATGGAAAAGAACGAGGCGAGGAGCTGTTCTCACAATTTACGGGCAGCGCAAATTTAATGGAGAATAGGAACCGGCTGGGCAACTTCAGCCGATATCAGCAAATAAATGCACAGAGCAGCTTTAATGCCTTGCCTGAAGGCAGTTCCGCGTTGTCAATGAGCAATATATTTTGTGAAGTTACTGAGAGCGGCGAACGCGTTTGGGAGGTACAGGCTATCGACAGAAGTTCATTCAGTGCCTATACAAGCTATCGTCTGGAGCGGCTTCCGTTTTATAATGACAGCGATCTAAAGTTGTGGCTGGGCGTCGACGGCGCATATCATTTTTAACGATTTATTGATCGTTGGGAGAGGAAAGAGAGATTATGGATTGGGTCCACTTTCGTATTGGGGTAACAAAAGTTCCCGTAAAGGATAATTTAAAATTTGCATTTGCATCGTCATTTGTGATAGGGATACTTGTGCACTTCAGCGTGCTGTCCAATAATCTTTTAAACCATGACGGTGCAGGAGCATTTTACTGGCCGCATAGTTTTGTAGATCACGGACGATGGCTGTTGAAATCGGTTTGCTCAATCAGCACATACTTTACGATTCCCTGGGTTACGGGTATTCTGTCCATTTTATATCTTTCCATTGCAATAACAATTATAGTGGAAATATTTTCAATTCAGCAAAAGGTCAGTATTCTGATAACAGCCAGTTTTTTGATGACCTTTCCTGCATTGTCTTCCACCTTTTCCTATCTATATGTCGCTGACGGTTATATGCTGGGAGTGGCCTGCGCCTGTTTGTCCGTTTTATTTGTACAAAAACTGAAACATGGATATCTTTGGGGTGCAATTCCGCTGGCGTGCAGTCTGGGAATTTACCAGGCGTATTTATCAATATCGATTCTTTTAATCCTGCTTTTATTGATCATTCAAATCCTGGATTCAAAGAGCACTGTTCAACAGATATTTTTAAAGATAAAAGACTATTTGTTATTGGGCTTGTTTGGTGCGGTTATTGATTTCATATGTATGAAAGCCGCACTTTTAATCACCAATATGAATTTGACAGATTACCAGGGAGCTAGTTCGATTAATCAATATTCACTGTCAATTGATAATATACTGAAAAGTATCGAAATTTCCATTCAGGAATTTTTCTCATTTCCCCAGCAGTCTTCGATTAGCGGATATGGGTTTATTAAATATATATTGATAGCATATGCAGTTATTTTTATTTTGACAGTAGTGCTGATTATCAGGAAAAATAAAATTTACAATAATCCAATAAAAATAATTTTATTGCTTTTGATCTTTGCATTCCTTCCGTTTGCTTTGGAAATTATCCGATTTGTTATTCCGGACGTATGGTATCATATGCTGATGAATTATCCATGGTGCATACTGTTTATCAGCGTTCCTTTGCTTCACGAGCTATATATAAACAATGTGAAAGAAATATACATTGGCAAAGGATATTGTTTACTAACGAATTTTGCTGTTATTTGTGCTATCATTATTATTTTCGTTTATTTTTTAATTTCCAACTTGGCATATTTCAATATGGAAAATCGAGTTAATAAAGTTTATGGGATGACGGTTCGCATGGTGGATCGTATCGAGCAGGTAGATGGCTTTACGTTTGAAACGCCGGTACTTTTTTGGGGGGATACCCGGTATTCAACCGAAAGTCAAGCGGATGCGTATTTGGAAGGACTGATTGGTACAACAAATAATGATTTTATCATTTCCGATATATATTATAAAGTCTACATCGATAATACCTTAAACCTGAAATTCCCAACTCCTGACCAACAGACAATTGAGAAAATCAGAAATAATGAGCAATTCAGGTCGATGCCTCTTTGGCCTGCAAGGGATTCTGTACAAATGATTGAAGGAGTTATTGTTATTAAGGTTAATAGTAATGGGGATCGATGGGATCATTTATCGTAAAAGGATGTTTATATGAAAATAACAGATTTACGCATTGTGAACACAATTATACCATTTAAAGATAAGTGGAAATTTGCCTTTACTGCATCGTTTATAATGGGGATGCTTGTACACTTTTACATGTTCACACATAATTTGTTGAGTCATGATGCAGCGGGAACGTTTTATTATTCTGCTGATTATGTAGGTCACGGACGGTGGTTTTTAAAATCAATCTGTTCTTTGAGTTCCTATTTTCAACTGCCATGGGTGACGGGATTACTTTCAGTTTTCTATTTATCTATTTCAATTGTTATTCTTGTAGAAATTTTTGATATTGAGAACAAAATTAGTATTGTTGTAATAGCTGGTTTTCTAATTACGTTCCCTTCTTTGGCCGCGACATTTTCATATGTATTTGTAGCGGATGGCTATATGTTTGGCGTGCTTTGCGCCTGTCTGTCCGTCCTGATGGTCCAAAAAATAAAGTTTGGATATATTTGGGGGGCGATCCCACTCGCTTTCAGCCTGGGCGTCTATCAGGCGTATCTGTCAATAGCAATATTGCTTATTATGCTGTTATTAATTGTTCAAATCCTGGACTCAGAAAGTTCGGTTCGATCAATTCGAATAAAGATCAGAGAATACCTGTTATTTGGCATATTGGGTGTAGTAATCGATTTTATTTGTATAAAGGCGGCACTGTTCATTACGAATTCAACGCTGATTGATTATCAGGGAGCCAGTTCGATTAATTCCTTTTCACTATCAATTGACAATATTATGAAAAGCGCCACAATGTCTGTTCAGGGTTTTGCAGCATTTCTAAAATGGCCGTCAATCAGCGGGTATGGGATTATCAAATATGTATTGATGGTTTATGCGGTTATTTTTATTTTGACCGTTTTATTGGTTGTCAGAAAAAATAAAATTTACAACAGTCCAATAAAAATAGTTTTACTACTTTTGATCTTAGCGTTTACCCCTTTTGCTTTGGAAATTATCCGATTTGTCATCCCGGATGTATGGTACCATATGCTGATGTATTATCCTTGGTGCATACTGTTTATCAGCGTTCCCGTGCTGCATGAACGATATATAAATATGGAAAAAATTTACACGGGGGGGGGGTACTGTTTACTATCCAACCTTGCCGTTATTTGTGCATCCATCATTATATTCGTTTATTTTTTAATTTCCAATATTGCGTATTTTAACATGGACGCACGCATGAATAAAACATATGGAATGACGCTGCGGATGGTAGATCGTATTGAACAGACGGATGATTTTACATTTGAAACGCCGGTTGTGTTTATAGGATCACTTCGCTATTCCGCTCAAAATAAGGCGATGGATTATATAACGGGTATGATTGGCACTGAGGCAAATGATATTCTAGGGAATGATTGGCATTATAAGTTGTTTATTGACCACTATCTGAATCTCAAATTTCCTACACCCGACCCGCAGGTAATTGAATCCATCAAAAACAGTGAACAGTTCCAGGATATGCCTCTCTGGCCCGCGAAAGATTCGGTACAGATGATTGATGGGACAATTGTTGTAAAAGTGAATGATAACTGGTAACAGAGAAAGGAGGCGCCTGATGCGTTACGATAAAATTATAATTGGTGCGGGGCTGTATGGCTTGTTCGCGGCGGAACGATGCGGACGGCGGGGCGAAAAGGTCTTGGTTTTGGAGTGTGATGCGGGACCGTTTATGCGTGCCACCTATATTAATCAGGCCCGTGTCCACATGGGATACCATTATCCGCGTTCATTGTCAACCGCTATCAAATCCGCAGGGTATTTCGAGCGATTCATGCAGGATTACTCATTTTGTGTTAAACAGGATTTTGACCAGATATATGCGATATCCAGAGACTTTTCATGGACAAATGCGGAACAGTTTAAGCAGTTTTGTTCTGCGGCCAACATTCGATGTGATTGGCTTGATCCGGACGTATACTTCAACGCCGGGTTGTGCGAGGCCGCATTTATGACCACGGAATATACTTATGATGCGCAGATTCTTAAGAAACACTTTCTGGAAAAGCTGGGCAATATGCCAAATGTTGAAATCCGCTATCGAACAATGATTGAGCGGATAGAACAAAAAAATGATGTGTATGTGATTGCGGCACAAGATCAAGAGACATCGGAAAGCGAGTTCATTCTGAACGCGACTTACGCATCTACAAATCAGATCACATCCATGCTTGGATTTGAACCGTTTCGGATCAAATATGAGCTTTGTGAAATTATTCTCTGCCATGTGGAGGACCGATTTAAAAATATAGGAATTACTGTAATGGATGGCCCATTCTTTTCTATTATGCCATTTGGGTGCACTGGATTGCATTCTCTGACATCAGTGACATTTACGCCGCATATAAGTTCATTTAACACTTTACCGCAATTTAATTGCCAGGAAAAGAGCAAGGGGTACTGCACACCGCAGCATTTGGGAAACTGTGACGAATGCCGGTTTAAACCGGCATCAAGCTGGACATATATGTCCAGCTTGGCTAAGAAATACCTTCGTAAGGAATATGGATTTACTTATTATAAATCCCTGTTTTCCATGAAACCGATCCTGAAGGCGTCAGAGGTAGATGATTCCAGACCGACTGTGGTTAGAATATTTTCCAGAAAACCAACATTTGTAAGTGTGTTATCTGGAAAAATCAATACAGTTTATGATTTGGAGGGTATTTTAGATGGAGAGGAATAAGGAAAAAAATTTTATATCTGTTGTTTTATATTTATATAATAAGGAGCAGGAAATATCAGTCTTTCTGCCAAAGCTGTACGCGATGCTGGAGGATAACTTTCTGAATTTCGAAATCATTTGCGTCAATGATGATTCCAAGGATCAGAGCCGGGAAGCGGTAAAAAAATTTGCAGGACAAGTTCGTGGAAAAGCAGTGATCAGTCTGATTGATATGAGTGTTTATCAGGGGCGGGAAGCCGCGATGAACGCCGGTGTTGAACTTGCAATCGGAGACTATGTGTTTGAAGTGGACTATTTTGAAAAGCTTGACGGACTTTTGGAGCAATTTATGGCCGTTTACAATAAGGCCATGGAAGGATATGATATTGTTTCGTTAGTACCTGAAAATCAACGTTGGTCGCGTCGTTCATCCCTTTTCTATATGCTGTATAATCGATTTTCGAAGGGAGCGCAGAAGTTGTATCCGGAGTTATTCCGGCTCGCCTCCAGACGGGCGATCAATCGGATGCATGCGCTGGGGAAATCCATTCCATACCGTAAGGCTCTTTATGCAAACTGCGGATTGCTGCAGACAAAAATCGAATGTTCTTTGCCGTTGTCTAATCGTCTCAGCTTTGAGAAGTATGAGCACAGAAACCGTGCGGATACGGCCGTCGACGCTCTGATACTCTTTACAGATGCGGTCACAAAACTGGCTCTTTTTATCAGTATATGCTTTTTGGCCGTATCGCTTTTGATCGGTGCGTATGTATTTTATGTGTACTTTTTCGGTAGGCGTCCGGTGGAAGGTTGGACTCCGATTATGCTGTTTCTCTCCCTGAGCTTTTTAGGCCTCTTTTTTGTTCTGGCAATCGTATTAAAATATCTTTCGCTTCTGATTAATTTAGTGTTTAAGCGGCGCCAGTACCTTATCAAAGGGATCGAGAAACTGAGTTGAGGAGGAAAATGATATGACACTGCATATTGTTATTCCAGTATTGAATGAACAGGATCGTCTGGAGAGCGGGATTACAGAGCTGCTTAAATATCTGAAAACCTCCGCTCTTAAGGATAAGACTTATATTACGATTGCAGATAACGGTTCAACAGATAAAACAGAGGAGATTGCCAAGCGACTTTGTGAGCGGTATACGCAGTTACGTTATAAGAAGCTTGACCAACGCGGCGTCGGGCTTGCTTTTCGTACTTGTATACAGGAAAATACAGACGATATCATTGGATATATGGATGTGGACCTTGCAACAGATTTGAAACATTTGGATCAAGTCTGTGAGGAATTTGAATCAGGAGCCCAAATTGTTGTCGGATCTCGCCTTTTAAAAAATTCAAATGTCGTAGGGAGAACGCTGAAACGTGAGATCACCTCACGAGGGTTGAACTTTCTTCTAAAGGTTTTGCTGCATGTTAAATTTTCGGATGCAATGTGTGGCTTTAAATTCTATCAACATGATGTGGCATTGGAATTGACCCGGTTATGTAGTGAAAACAAGGGATGGTTTTATTGCGCTGAGATGATGATTAGGGCAGAATGGCTAGGGTATCATATTACAGAAATACCGGTCACCTGGAGAGATGATCCTGAGGGCACAAAGGTGAAAATCGGTAAATTGAGTATGTCGTATCTTTCTGAAATTAAAAAATTGCGGAGGGAAAGGAATCAACTAAAAAAATGAAAGCGGCGTTGATAGGATACGGTTATTGGGGCAAAATCATTGAAAAATATATTTGTGACAGCACATACTTCGACCTTGCTGCGGTTTGTAGCCCAGAGCTGGATAATAACGGAATTTATACGAAAGACCTTGAAAAACTGATGTATGATCCACAATTGGAGGCTGTATTTATTTGTACGCCTGTTTCCACTCATTTTGATATTTGCAAGAAATTTTTGGAATCTGGAAAACACATTTTCTGTGAAAAACCTACAGTAAAAACATTAGAACAATTTCAAATATTAAAGAATTTGGCAGTGAAAACGCATAGAATACTATATACCGATTATATTTATACAGTATCCCCTTCCATTCAAAAAATGAAGAGCCTCCTTAAAAAAATTGGTAATATTCAGGTTATTAGCGGCGAAATCCGCCAATTCGGCCGTTTTTATGATGAAGACGATGTATTTGAAGTACTTGGAATCCATTTATTGTCAGTTGCGGCTTTTTTTTTGAATTCAATTTCTGTTCAAACGATTCAATACGATCCATGGGATAAAGCAAGCCCCTGCTTATCCGGCAGAATTGAGATAAGATTTGATAATGGAACAATAGCTGATCTTGCATGCAGTTCTATTTATCCCGATAAAATCAGGCGAATTGTAGTGCAGGGGACAAAAGGAATTTTGATTTTTGACATGTATGGAAAGCAGACCCTTCGTTACTTTCCATACAGCAGGCAGGCGCATTTCTGTGTGCCAGAGCAAGAGGAATCATGGCAGTTCGATGAGGGAAATAATTTACAACGGGCGATTAAACAATTTGGCGCTCTTTGTGATGGCGAGATAGACCCTACCAATCTAGTTCTATCAGAATGTGTGATTAAATTGTTGGACAGGAGAAAGGAATTTGTCATATAGATGAAAGCAGCGGGTCCTATTTATAAGCGTATAA
>OHAA01000579.1_pt1 | contig 20226 bp, 18 predicted proteins | sample 1606051 | NCBI WGS metagenome assembly OHAA01 (sample SAMEA3541493, study PRJEB24748) | human gut metagenome | biome: human gut; feature: human-associated habitat; material: faeces | place: China | collected 2012
ATCAGCGTGCACGAATTGACGCAAGCTGAGGCAGAGGCATCGGAAAGCAATGTCGGTCAAGCTGTGATGTCGATTGAAGAAATCAATTATCTAAAAAACGACATCGCTTTTAATTATTCTCGTACTTACTACTTCAGAAAAGATTTCACTGCTTATTTTCACATTGGCAATTACTTACGCTAAAGCATAATTTCAGGGAGTGATTTTTTATGTATCGAACACAAATCAATGCGAACGTGCCGATTCAAAACGGTTCAGGTCAAACAATCGTTGATTTGCCGGATATTTTGCATGCTGGCGATTATTTGATGGTTGGAGATACCGAAACGAGATGGCGCGTAAAAGAAAGCACTTTGATCGTTCATGATGAATTTCATCCGAAAAAAGAATATGTCGATTTGGTGCTTGACGTGACCAAGTAATGATTAGATGAAACGCATAAAAAACATGTCTCAAATCAAAAAACCGGATGATTTGCAATCAATTGCAAAACCGATCCGGTTTTTTGTATGCATGACGCTTGCTATGATGGAAATAACCCAAAATAGTTTGGCGGTAAATTTGACTGATGGCTCAGCGTTGATTTATCAGGCACTGCATTTGGCAAAATCACTGCCGTTTACGGACAAATCGCTGAAAATGGGTCTTCTGTCCGTAAATGGCTTGCTCGAAAAAAGGCGATTACGGACAAAATGGGCAAAAACAGCTGATTGTCCGTAAAAATTCAGACGTTTAGGACCGGGTTTACGGACAAATGCTCCAAAAAGCGGCTTGTGTCCGTAAATCCTCAGCATAATGGCCCAAAATTTACGGACAAATCAGCCCAAAATGGCACTTTGTCCGTAATTTGAGTGAGATCTTGGATAGATTGGTTGAGCAGCACTGCCGCTTGAAAAAATTAGTTTTTATTCATTGGAAATTAAAAAAGCCGGACAAAGGCAGTCGCAACTCGACTGCCTTTGTTCGGCTTTTCGTTTAATTCAAGAGGAAAACGGACCTTTTTAACATTCTCTTTTTGACGCAAAAATTTTTATATTTGCAGATCTTCAATCTCAGGGACCTTGAAGTTTTTCTTTTCGAGCGCCTTGACGATTGTTTCAAGCTTTTCGCGCGAAACGTCTGCCGGAAGAGTGAACATTGTCCGACGAACGAATTCTCCTTGTTGGACGTCAAGGGTCATGCAGCTGGCGATTGACGTATACTTAGTAATTATTTTTGACATTTCAACAAGGTCACCGCGATCACCTGCCGAAACAACCGTCAAAACGTAGCTTCCGACGTTGACGTTCCATGACTGTGACAGCATGTCGAGCAGGCGCGTGTGCGTCAAGATGCCGTAAAAATAATTGTTTTCATCAAGAACCGTAATGTATGGCAAGTCTTTGATCGAGAAGAAAACGTTGAAAAATGCTGAATTGATTGAAACGAATTTCGTGGCATTTTTCAAAAGATACGTAACAGGAAGGTTCATGTCGCCGCCGCGCGATTTGTGACGATAGATGTGCATCTTGTAGATGTTGCCGCGGAAAATTTTTCCTGATTCATCCAAAATCGGAACGCAGCGATAACCTGAATCTTCCAAAACATGCAATGCTTCTTCAAGCGTGCAGTCTTCTTTGACCGTGGTTAGTTCTTTTTTTGGTTTAATTAAAGTTTTAAGTAGCATAGCAGAAAACCTCTTATTCAAGTCTTTCATTTTATTATCAGAATATCTTAATTCATTTTAACATAAACGCTCGTGAAAGTGCACGTTTTGAAGAATAAAACCAATTGCTTAATAAAAAAAGAACATTGTCATTTAGATATTTGAAATTTCTTTTTGCTTCATACCGTCAAGGTCAGTCGTCACTGACTAAAGTCACGGAATTTGCGGCTGATTATCATTAAAAAATTAGCTGAAAAACGCTCATGAAAAAAAGAGCCTCGCCAAAGCGAGACTCTTTAGAATCAGCTGTTAAGGAAGCAAAATTACTTTTGGCTTTCTTCCAAGTTCTTCAAACCGTCGTTAAGAACTTGCTTCAATGTCTTAGCAGATTCAGTCATCTTTGTTTGTTCTTCTTCGTTCAAAGGAACTTCGATAACTTGCTTGATGCCGTCTGCGCAAACAACAGCTGGTGTACCAATGTATACGTCGTTGATGCCGTATTGGCCATCCATGTATGCAGAAACAGGAAGAACCGTATCTTCATCACGGAGAATAGCCTTGGAAATACGAGCCAAAGCAGCGGCAACACCGTAGAATGTTGCACCCTTCTTGTTGATGATTTCGTAAGCCTTGTTACGAACATCGTCTTCAATCTTGTCGAGCGTTTCCTTAGAAACGTCATGTTCCTTAGCCCAATCCAAGAATGGAAGTGAACCGATTGATGCTGAAGAGTATGCAGCAAATTCTGAATCGCCGTGTTCACCCATGATGTATGCGTGCATTGAACGAGGATCTTTGATGCCTGTCAAATCAGCCATAGCAACGCGAAGACGTGCCGTATCCAAGGATGTGCCTGAACCAAGAACGCGTTCCTTAGGGAAGCCTGAGAACTTCCATGTTGCGTATGTCAAGATATCAACAGGGTTTGCAGCAACCAAGAAGATGCCTTGGAAGCCTGATTCAACAACTGGCTTAACGATTGTTGACAAGATACGAAGGTTCTTGTTTACAAGGTCAAGGCGTGTTTCGCCTGGCTTTTGCGGAGCGCCGGCCGTGATAACAACCAAGTCGGCATCCTTGCAGTCTGAGTATTCTGCAGCATAGATCTTCTTAGGATATGTGTAACCCGTAGCATCGAGAAGATCCAATGCATCGCCTTCGGTACGTTCCTTGACAACGTCAATGATACCGAATTCTTCAGCGATACCTTGCAATGCCATTGCATATGCGTAACTAGAACCAACGGCGCCATCGCCGACTAACATAACTTTTTGATGATTTTGTGTTTTTGACACAGTAATACATCCTTTCCTTAAAAAGTAACTAATTGATACATTCACATTATAACATGGATTTCAGTAAATTGGTGAATGTTTTCAAAGCGAAAGATTTTTTTTCATGCTATTTCTTCAAATTATGTTATACTTGATAAAAATAATTTTTATTTTTGATTTTTAAATGTTAGAAAATAATGTATCTTAACCGCATCGTTGAGCCTTTTTATAATTCGTCATCCGGAATTTGGGCAAAGTGTTGCGGCATATTTCTGTTTGAGATTGAAATGAAATCGTTCAAAATTCAGACAGCGCTTACATTATTTTTCAAATTACTTGTTGAGAGGATAAAAAATGAAATTAATCGTTGGATTGGGCAATATCGGCAAAGAGTATGATGAAACAAGACACAATGCGGGCTTTATGACGATCGATCGTTTTGCCGAAAAGCACGCCTTTGAATTTAACAAGCAAAAATTTGACGCAATGATTGCTGACGGAATTATTAACGGCGAAAAGGTTATTTTGGCAAAACCAACGACATATATGAATGAGTCCGGCCGCTCCGTGCGACAGATCGTTGATTTTTACAAACTGGATCCGGAAGACGTCTTGATCGTGCATGATGACATGGATCTTGCAATAGGAAGACTTCGACTTCGCCAAAAAGGTTCTGCCGGAGGACACAATGGCATCAAGAGCATTATTGCGCATCTGGGCACTGAAAAATTCAAGCGCCTTCGGATCGGAATCGATCATCCGGCAAAACAAAAGGTCGTTGATTGGGTTTTGACGCGTTTTTCTTCGGATCAGCGCACTGAATTTGACGTTGGAATGAACGAAGCCGTCGATGCGATTGATGACTGGCTTGAAAACGATGATTTCATGAAGACGATGAACAGATTCAACAAACGCTAAAGAGGGGTATCCATGCAGCTTAATGAGCTACTGTCGAATACGGCCGAAATGACCGGATTCCATGATTCTTTAAAGGAAAAGGGACGTCATATGATAACCGGCGTGAGCGGCTCGGTGCGCACGCTTCTTTTGGCGGACCTTGAAGAAAAATTTCAAGTGCCGTTGATCGTCGTTTGCGATGATCTGTTTCATGCGCAATCGCTTGAAGAGGACTTGACAAACGTTTTTGCGGAAGAAGACATTGATTTGTTTCCGGTTGAAGAAAACTTTGCTGCGGCGATTTCCGCAAGTTCGCCGGAATATAAGGCTCAGCGAGTCAAAACTTTGCAGAAAATGGCTGACGGGAGCTCAAAAATCGTCGTGACTTCCGTGTCAGGGATAAGACGCATGCTTTGTCCGAAGGATTTTTGGCTCAAGAGCACCATTAAGTTCAAGCTCGGCGAAGAAATCATTCCTGAAAAATTAAAACAAGAGCTTTGCACGATGGGGTACCGGGCGGTTAAAATGGTTGAAAGACCTGGAGATTTTGCCGTCAGAGGCTCGATTTTCGATATTTATGCGCTCAATTTGGAAAATCCGGTGCGCATCGATTTGTTTGATACGGAAATCGACTCTCTCAGACTTTTCGATTCAACGGATCAAAGAAGTCTGAAGAAAATCGATGAAGTCGAAATTCTGCCGGCAACGGATTTTATCGCATCGGACTCCATGCTTGAAAAAGGAGCCGCGGTGCTGCAAAAAAACGTCAAGGACTACCTGGCAAAACTCGACGATGAAGAAGACAAGAAACTATTGGCGGATAATCTGAGGATGGTCGCCGACGATTGGCATCGGGGAATTTTGGAACCCGAACACGTTGTTTTTTCAGAAGAACTTTACGGGAAAAGCAAAACGTCGCTTTTTGACTACCTTTCAGAAAGCGGAATGATCGTTTTTGACGACTACAAACGCTTGAAGGAAAAAGATCACGAGCTTGAAAAAAGCGATGCGCAGTGGATCTTGGAAAAAATCGAAGACCGCAAACTCTATGTCAAAGAAACGCTCGGTTTTAAAATTTCCGAACTCGAGAAAAAAGAGCAGCATGAAAGAATTTTCATGTCGCTCCTTCAAAAAGGAATGGGCCGCATGAGGTTTGTTTCCTTGACGGATATCAAATCGCGGAGCGTGCAGCAATTCTTCGGACAGCTGCCGCTTCTCAAGGTCGAAACGCTGCGCTATAAAAAAACGAATGAAACGGTCGTTTTTTTGATTTCTGAAACGGAGCGCGCAAAAAAGATGCTGCAGCTGCTTGATGATTTTGGAATCAAAGCAATTGAAACCAACAAAGACAAAATTGAACAAGGTGCTTTTCAAATTGTCAACGGAACCCTTCAAAAAGGTTTTGAATTGCCTTTAAGCCATCTGGTCGTGCTGACAGAAAATGAACTTTTCGCAAAAGTCAAAAAACGCCAGCCAAGACATCAGACCATGAGCAATACGGAGCGTCTGAAGAGTTATGCCGATTTGAAGCCCGGAGATTTTGTCGTGCACGTCAACCATGGCATTGGCCGCTTCATGGGGATGGAGACGCTTGAAGTTGCAGGAAGGCACCAGGACTACATGACGATCATTTATCGAGACGATGCGAAGCTTTTCATTCCTGTTTCTCAGCTTGACCGCATTCAAAAGTACGTTTCTTCAGAAGGCAAGGTGCCTAAAGTCAACAAGCTCGGAAGCAGCGAATGGGAGAAGACCAAGAGAAAAGTTGCGTCAAAGCTTGAAGACATTGCAGATGAGCTGGTTGAACTGTACTCCAAACGCGAGTCTGAAAAAGGTCATGCATTTCCTGAAGACGACAGCTATCAAAAAGAGTTCGAAGATGCTTTTCCTTATACTGAGACACCGGACCAGTTAAGGAGCGCCAAGGAAATCAAGCTTGATATGGAAAAAGAAAAGCCGATGGATCGATTGCTGATCGGAGACGTTGGCTACGGTAAAACTGAAGTTGCGCTCAGAGCAGCGTTTAAAGCAGTTGAAGACGGCAAGCAGGTAGCTTTTATCGCGCCAACGACGCTTTTGGTGCAGCAGCACTACGAAACGATGCTGTCGCGTTTTGAAGGATTTCCGGTTGAAATCGGCGTTTTGTCAAGATTCAGCACGCCAAGGCAAGTCAAAGAAACGCTTTTGAAACTGAAAAACGGTGAAATTGACATTATCGTCGGAACTCACAGGCTGCTTTCAAAGGACGTTAAATTTGCCGATCTAGGTTTGCTGATTATTGACGAAGAACAGCGTTTTGGTGTCAAACACAAGGAAAAACTCAAAGAACTCAAAACGTCGGTCGATGTCTTGACGCTGACGGCAACACCGATTCCAAGGACGCTCAACATGTCGATGCTTGGCGTCAGAGACTTGTCCGTAATTGAAACTGCACCGCTTAATCGCTATCCGATTCAAACATATGCGATGGAACAAAATTATGATGTCGTGGCAGCAGGAATCAGACGCGAAATGTCACGGGGCGGGCAAGTGTTTTATCTTCACAACCGGGTTCATGACATTGAAACGGTTGTCGAAACATTGAATACGATCGTTCCGGAAGCAAGAATCGCCTATGTTCACGGACAAATGTCGGAAGCTCAGATGGAAAAAATATTGGCGGACTTTATTGCCGGCGAATATGATGTTCTGGTAACGACGACGATCATTGAAACAGGCGTCGACATTCCGAACGTCAACACTTTGTTCGTTGAAGATGCTGATCGGATGGGACTGGCACAGTTGTATCAGCTCAGAGGACGCGTCGGCCGTTCGAATCGGGTGGCATATGCATATTTCATGTATCAGCCGGATAAAGTTCTGACCGAGGACGGCGAAAAACGTCTGGAAGCCATTAAAGATTTCACGGAGCTCGGCTCTGGATTTAAAATTGCGATGAGAGATCTTTCGATTCGCGGTGCCGGCAACATGCTTGGAAAACAACAGCACGGCTTCATCGAATCCGTCGGGTATGACCTTTATACGAAAATGCTCAACGAAGCGGTGGCTAAAAAACGCGGCATCAAGCCGGAGCAAAAAACGGATTGCGAAATCAATCTAAATATTGAGGCATATGTTCCGACGGAATACATTGAAGATTCGAGACAAAAAATTGAAATCTATAAGCGAATTCATCAGCTTAACGGCTATGCCGAATATGAAGAAGTTCAGGCTGATCTGACTGATCGTTTTGGTGATTATCCTGACGAGTGCGCCAACCTGCTTGAAATCGGACTGCTGAAGTTTTATGCCGACCATGCGATGATCGAACGAATTACGCAATATGACAGAAAAATCGAAATTCTGCTGTCGAAGAAGGCGACTGAAAAACTTGGCTTGAGAGAGCTCGTGGCAAGTTTGGACGATTGCGATCTGAAGTCGACGTTCGGTGAGAAAAACAATCAGACGCTGATTACGCTTCTTTGCGGTGATAAAACCAAAGAAACGCAGCTTTTGTACGAATTGCAACAGATTGCCAGAAAAATCGCCGAGTCATTGGGCAATTTTCCAAAGAAAGAGGAAATAAAAGCATAGATGAAAAATGAACAAATACAAAAGACGATGCGGGGAGCAGTCATTTTGTCCTGTGCAGGTCTTGCTGCCAAAATTTTAAGCGCGTTTTACCGAATCCCGTTTCAAAACATTGTCGGCAATACCGGCTTTTACGTCTATCAGCAGGTCTACCCGATTTATGGAATCGGAATGACGTTTGCTCTAAGCGGATTCCCGGTCTATATTTCAAAATTGATCGCTGAGCAGGAAAACGAGCTTCACAGACTGCAGCTGGCGCGCCAAATCTTTTTGGTGCTGGCTTGTTTTGGAATTTTCGTTTTTGCCTTTCTGCAGTTTTTTCCAAAACAGATTGCTTTTTTAATGGGAGATTCGGAACTTTTTTGGTTGATCAAAAGCATTTCCTGGATGTTTTTGTTCATGCCGATGCTGGCCGTTCCGAGAGGATATTATCAGGGAACCTTTAACATGATTCCTCCGGCTTTGTCGCAAGTAGCTGAACAATTCGTCAGAGTTCTGGTTATTATCGTCTGTGCAGCGATGTTTGTAAAATATGACTGGAATCTTTATTCCATGGGCGCAAATGCGATGCTTGGCTCGACCTTTGGTGCATTTTTTGCGATGATCTGCATGAGTTCTTTTTATTTTAAAAAGTTTTTCAAGGCCCGACAAAGCGATTTTCATGAAGACTACAGCGTTTTATTCAGGAAAATGTTTACGGAAGGCTTGGTATTATGCCTGTTTGCTGCAATGATGGTCTTGCTGCAGCTGGTCGATTCTTTTACCGTTATGAACGGTTTGAGATCATCCGGCATCAGTCTGTCAAAAGCCCAGAATCTTAAGGGAGCATATGACAGGGCGCAACCGCTCGTTCAACTCGGAATGGCGCTTGCGACCGGCTTTTCCGCATCGCTTCTGCCGGCTCTTTCAAGCGAATTGGCTGAAAAAAAGGTTGCCGAGTTCAAGGAAACGACAAAAATTATCTTGCGGATCAGCACGGTGATTGCTTTGGCAGCAACGGTCGGAATGATTTCGATCATGCCTGAGCTGAATACTCTTCTGTTCGGGGATGCTTTTTTAAGTTCGACGATTTCCGCATACGTAGTCAGCATCGTGTTTATTGCTTTGATCAGTACTTACAATTCGATTTTGCAGAGCATGAATCTTTTCTCAAAGGCGGCATTTTCGCTTTTGTGCGGTATTTTTGTCAAGGCTTGCACGAACGTTTGGCTGATTGGACAATTCGGAATTATCGGGGCCAGCATTTCAACGGTGCTTGCGTTGGCCGTTTCGTTGGCATTGATCGTATTTTTCAAGCCAAAGAGCGTCGGCAGCGTCTTTACGGGTGATTCGTTCATGATAAAGCTTGGTGCGGCATGTTTTTTGATGGGCGGATCGGTCAAAGTGCTGATGCTTCTGTTTGAAAAATTCAGTGCAGGAACTCGATTTGATGCCGTTGTTGCGACAAGTGCAGGCATCGTCTTGGGGTGCTTCGTGTTTTTTTTCAGCAGCGTGGCGTTTGACTTGTTCGAAAAAGATGAGTGGCTTGCCTTCCCAAAGGGAAAGAAAATATATGAACTGGTTCAAAAATTAAGGAAATGAGGAAATTAAATGAGATTAGATAAGTATTTGAAAGTATCACGCGTTATTAAAAGACGCAGCGTTGCCAAAGAAATTGCCGACAAAGGAAGGATTTCGATTAACGGCAAGATTGCCAAATCATCAACGGACGTCAGCGTTGGCGACGAATTGGTGATTAATTTCGGCAACAAGACGCTGACGATCAGAGTCAATGAACTGAAGGAAACGACTAAAAAAGATGAAGCAGAAGGAATGTATGAGGTTGTTTCCGAAGAATATAAGGAAGATTACAGGCTGTAACCGTTTCTTGATGGATAAAAAAGCGTTTTTTTGATATAATCTACTCAAAATGCGGTTAGTGAGGCAGCGATATGAAAAGCAGAAAAGTGACTGTTTTAGATAACGAGTATTATCAAAAACAGATGGCAATTAAACAAAGAGACGAACGCCGAAGAAAAAAGGAACACAAGTATCGCCTTTTTAAAAGGACTTGTGCAGGCATTCTGGTTTTGTGTGCCGCTTTTTCGTCACTGGTGATCGGGCGCGGAATAGCGGACAAAAATCGGCTTGAAGCTCAAAAAGAGGTTGCGCAAGAGGCATTGAAAAATGCTCAACATACTAATTCTTCTTTGAATTTTAAAATTAAGCAGCTGAACGATGAGGATTATGTTCAAAAATTGATCAGAAAAAAATATCTGTATTCAAAGAATAATGAGATTATTTTCAGTTTGCCAGAAGATAATTCTCAAACTGATCAGAATAACTAAACCGATGCTTTAATCATCGATGGTATATAAATATAAGTAAAATCATGTTATACTAGGGACACAAGAATTTCTAGGAGGAAAAATTTTTTTATGTCAATTGAAGTTGGTTCAAAGGTTAGCGGCAAGATTTCAGGAATCACAAATTTTGGTGCTTTTGTTGATTTAGGAGACAAGAAAACCGGACTCGTACACATCAGCGAAGTTTCCGACGGTTTCGTCAAGGATATTCATGATGTTTTGACGGTTGGCGATACGGTTACCGTCAAGGTGCTTTCCGTTGGTGATGACGGAAAGATCAGCTTGTCGATTCGCAAGGCCCAGGACAAGCCGGAAGGAAATAAGAAGGACCATCATCGCAAAGCAGAAGGCGACAGAAATAATGACGGTCGTTCTCATGAACGCGGAAACGGTAATCGTCCGATGCAGAACAGAAAATTTCCACAGCAATCTCACCGCCAAGAACCTAAAAGAAAAGACTTCGATTCATTGCTTGCAGGATTTTTAAAGGAAAGCGACGAACGTTTGACATCTTTGAAACGCAATACGGAAGGCAAACGTGGCGGCCGCGGCGGCCGTCGCTCATAAAAACAGGAGGCTGGGAAAAAGTCCCGTTTCTTACTTGAATTAAATGAAGTGCCGAACGAAGGCGGTCTGTTTTCGCTTGAATTCGTAAGGCGTTTTTTAATTTTGCGCGTATGAAAAAAATGGCGCTGCTCACCCAATTCAGTCAAAATTTCATCCAGATTTACGGACAAAGTGCTCTTTTTGGCAGATTTGTCCGTAAATTTTTGACTATTATGATGAGGTTTTACGGACAAAGCGCCTGTTTTCATCGATGTGGCCGTAAACGACAGTGATTTTGACAAATGCAGCGACTGATAAATCAGCGCGCCGGACTCTCAGTCAAATTTACCGCTGAACTATTTTCGGCTATTTCCATCATAGCAGGCAGTTGTCATGCATACGCAAAAAACCGGATCAGATTTGCAGTTGATTGCAAATTATCCGGGTTTTTAATTTGAGACAGAGTTTTTCCCGGACTCTTTGATTGTCTTTTTAAGGTAGGTGATGATCATGAAAGACAAAACGGAAGTTGAGTTTCAGGCCGAATGGAAAAAAATGGGCGTTCCTGCAAATGAAACGGTGCTTGTTGCCGTTTCGACAGGTTGTGATTCAATGACTCTCTTGAGTCTCTTGCAAAGACTGCCTGAAAAAATGAGGCCGACCGTTCAAGTCGCTTACGTTGACCATCAGTTGCGTGAGCAGAGCAAAAAGGAAACTGACTTTATTACGAAGTATTGTCAAAAAAACGGGCTTGTCTTATTTAAGAACGTTTGGGAAAAAGAGTTTCACCCGAAAAAAGGCATCGAGGAATCAGCAAGAGAATTCAGATACCGCTTCTTTGAGAAAATCATGGAAGAAACAGGCATCGAATATTTGCTGACGGCTCATCATTCCAACGATCAGGCTGAAACGATTTTGATGAAAGCCGTCAGAGGCGGTGATCTGGAACAATTGGTCGGAATCAAGTCTGCAAGAACTTTTGGCGCCGGAAAGCTTTTGAGACCTTTGCTGCATTTTTCAAAGGAAACGCTGAAAGAGTACGCCGAAAGAAATCAGATCAAGTATTTTGAAGACGAAACGAATGCTCTCGATGACGTTTTGAGGAATCGTCTGCGACATCACGTCGTACCTTTTCTTGAAAAAGAAAATCGGCATTTTTTGACTCATGTTGAAGAATTAAGTCTTCAGCTGAAAGATTTGTTGGATTATTCCGATAAGAAGATTGTTGATGATTGCCTGCTTTTAAAGGTTGAAGGCGGGTACAGCCTTGAAAAGTGGCTCAAGCAGGATGAATCACAGAAAAGACTGACTTTAAAGCATATTTTAAAGCAGGCGGGAAATTTTTCGCTCAAAAAACAAGAGCAATGCGTTAAAATGCTTGAAAACGATGCAAAACCGCAAGGCAGCTTAGCGTTGGGAAATTCCTGCGCATTTTTCAGAACCTATGGGATTTTTGGAATCAAAAAAACCGAAAAGAACAATCAGGAAAGAGAGAATAAAATTTTTAAATTAGAACCGGGAAAATGGTATAGTTTAAGTGAAAGAGAGAAAATCGGCATTTTCAGACGCGATAAAATCGATCTTTTGCCGGAAGATGATGTCCTTGAGATTGCATCTCCAAATGATTTGCTGCTTCGTCACAGACGTTGCGGAGACGTCTTGAAGACAAAAAACGGTTCGCAAAAAATTAAAAAAATTTTAATAGATAAAAAAATTGCTTTGGATGAAAGAAAAAAACTGTGGCTCGTCGTAAACGGCGAAAACCAAGCAATATGGGTTGTCGGAGTCAAAAAATCCGATTTGTCACGAGGCTGTGTAAATGCTAAAATTCAATACATAGCAGTCTTTCGAAAATGAGAGCAGGAAAGAGGTTTGAATTTTCAAATGAATAATGATATCAAAGCTGTTTTGTACAGCAAGGAACAAATTGATGAAGTTGCACGAAATCTGGGTGAACGAATCACGAAGGATTTTGAAGGCAAAAATCCGCTTGTTATTTGCGTTTTAAAGGGAGCCGTTCTTTTTATGGCGGATATCGTTCGTCAAATCGACACTTATTGCGAACTTGATTTCATGGACGTCTCAAGCTACGGAAACAATACCGTTTCTTCAGGAGAAGTCAAAATCATCAAGGATCTGGACGTTTCCGTCAAGGGAAGAAACGTTTTGATAGTTGAAGACATCATTGACACGGGGCGGACTTTGGCAAGTCTTGTCGAATTGCTGAAGAGCAGGGATGCGGCTTCGGTTAAGATCTGCACGCTGCTTGATAAGCCCGACCGTCGCGTCAAGACGGTCAAACCGGATTACGTCGGATTTGAGGTTCCAAATGAGTTTGTCGTGGGCTATGGACTCGATTTTCAAGGGCATTATCGCAATCTTCCTTACGTTGGAATTTTAAAGCCTGAAATTTACGAAAATATTTAAAGCTTTTTTTTGGTTAACAAAGGTCAAATATGATATTATGAGACTGTTACGATATCTGTTTATTTGGATATCCAGCAGGATGAAGGAGGAAGTCGCTTGAATAATAATAACAATAAAAACGGGCTTTTCCGCAACAGCCTTTTTTATATCGTAATCTTCCTTGGGATAATGGGGGCACTTTACTATGTGTTTGGAAATCATTCAAATTCCCAATCCCAGCAGATTCAGTCAAGTCAGTTTGTTACTGAACTTAAGAAAGGCAACGTCAAGAGCTTTACGATGCAGCCGTCAGGCAGCACGTATAAAGTTACCGGTGTTTATAAAAAAGCTCAAAAATCTAAAGAAACCAGCGGCCTGGTTGGTTTCCCAAGCTCTGAATCAAAGGTTGATCACTTCTCAACGAACGTTTTGACGAATGATTCTTCCGTTGCTCAGATCAAAAAGTACGCAGAGAAAAACAACGTCAAGTACGGGGCAAAAGAAGAAGAGTCAAGCAGTATTTGGATTCAGTTGCTCATATATGTGGTCCCGCTTTTCTTCTTCATCATCTTCTTCTATATGATGATGGGACAAGCCGGTCAAGGCGGCGGCAACGGCCGCGTAATGAACTTTGGCAAGGCCAAGGCAAAACCGGTTGACAAAAAGAACAATAAAGTACGTTTTTCTGATGTTGCCGGTGCCGAAGAAGAAAAACAGGAATTGGTCGAAGTCGTTGAATTCTTGCGCGATCCGCATAAATTCCTTGCTTTGGGTGCGAAGATTCCGTCCGGTGTTTTGCTTGAAGGACCTCCCGGAACAGGTAAGACTTTGTTGGCCAAAGCCGTTGCGGGTGAAGCGGGCGTGCCGTTCTTTTCAATTTCAGGTTCTGACTTCGTTGAAATGTTTGTCGGTGTTGGTGCCAGCCGCGTTCGTGATCTTTTTGAAAATGCCAAGAAGAACGCCCCGTCAATCATTTTCATCGATGAAATCGATGCCGTTGGTCGTCGGCGCGGAAACGGCATGGGCGGCGGACATGATGAACGTGAACAGACTTTGAATCAGTTGCTGGTCGAAATGGACGGTTTTGAAGGCGACGAAGGCGTTATCGTCATGGCTGCCACGAACCGTTCTGATGTTTTGGATCCTGCTTTGCTTCGTCCCGGACGTTTTGACCGCAAGATTTTGGTTGGCCGTCCTGACGTTAAAGGGCGTGAAGCAATTCTCAAGGTGCATGCGAAGAACAAGCCTTTGGCCAAGGATGTCGATTTGAAAATCATTGCCAAGCAGACCCCTGGATTTGTCGGGGCCGACCTTGCCAACTTGCTGAATGAAGCAGCTTTGCTTGCCGCTCGTCGAAATAAAAAGGAAATCGATGCTTCCGATGTTGATGAAGCTGAAGATCGCGTTATTGCAGGACCTGCCAAACGTGATCGCGTTATCAGCAAGAAAGAACGCGAAACGGTTGCCTTCCACGAAGCCGGACATACGATTGTCGGCTTGGTGCTGAATGATGCGCGTGTCGTTCACAAAGTTACGATCGTTCCTCGCGGGCGTGCCGGCGGTTATGCAATCATGCTTCCAAAAGAAGATCAGATGCTTCTTTCAAAGAAGGATCTCAAAGAACAAATAGCAGGTCTCATGGGCGGTCGCGCAGCCGAAGAACTGATTTTCAATCAGCAGTCTTCCGGTGCGTCAAACGACTTCCAGCAAGCAACGCAGCTTGCACGCTCAATGGTGACTGAATACGGAATGAGCGAAAAGCTTGGACCTGTTCAATATGAAGGGCAAAGCGGCATGTTCGCCGGAGATTATGTTCCGGGACAACAACCGTTTTCAATCGATACTTCAAACGCCATCGATTCTGAAGTCAAAGCACTTTGTGAAGAGGGAATGGCAACTGCCAAGAAGATCATCGAAGAACACAAAGAACAGCATCGCATTATTGCGGAAGCTTTGCTTGAATATGAAACGCTTGATGAAAGACAAATCCTCAGTTTGTATAAGACGGGCAAGATGCCTGCGCAAGCGGAAGACGAATTTCCTTCTGAAAAAGCTGCAACTTTTGAAGAGGCTAAAGAAGCGCTCATCAGAAAAGATGCGGTCAAGCAAGAAGAAAGCCATCGTGATGAACTCAAAGAATGACGATGATAAGGACGAATAGTCCGTTGAGTCTTTAAATGAAGAGGCTTGAAAAAAACTCTGCTTCGAATTGAAAAACCGGATGATTTGCAATCAGTTGCAAATATAATCCGGTTTTTTCTTATGCATGACGATCGCCTTCCATGATGGAAACAACCAAAAATCGTGTGGCGATAAAGTGGATTGAAAGCTCGGCGCGCTGATTTATCAGGCGCTGCATTTGTCAAAATGATTTTCGTTTACGGACACATCTGGAAAAATGGATGCGTTGTCCGTAATAAGCTTGCTTGAAAAATGGCGATTACGGACAAAATGGGCAAAAATAGCCGATTGTCCGTAAAAATTCAGACGTTTCGGACCCGTTTTTACGGACAAATGCTCCAAAAAGTGGTTTCTATCCGTAAATCCTCATCATAATGGGCAAAAATTTACGGACAAATCACTGGGAAATGCCGGTTTGTCCGTAAAATGCGTTTTGCTTACGGACAAATCATCAAAAACGGCTGCTTTGTCCGTAAATTTGAATGAGATTTTAGATAAATTAGTTGAGCAGTACTGCATTTAATTTATTTCAAAAGGAAACCGGGACCTTTTTCCCAGACTCCTTGTTATGTGGATCGGTGGAAATCATGGTTAGAAACGGCAATGAGTGCTTATCTTGTTTTGAGGATAAGTTATATGTTAGAATAACTGATTGGATACATTGAAAGGAAGATACTGAATGTCTGATTATTTAGTTAAAAGCTTGGCTTGCGACGGTCATTTGCGCGCATATGCAATTGATGCGACAGAAACGATCAGAGAAGCTCAAAAGCGTCAGGATACATGGAGTGCCGCATCGGCAGCACTCGGCAGAAGCATGATCGGAACGCTGCTTCTGGCAACGTCGTCACTTAAGGGTGATGAGAAGATGACCGTCAAGATCAACGGCAACGGCCCCGTTGGCGGAATCGTAATTGACGGAAATTCAAAGGGAACGGTCAAGGGCTACGTTCAAAACCCGCACGTCCATCTGCCGTTAAACGACAAAGGCAAAATTGACGTCAAAGGTGCCGTCGGAACGGAAGGTTTTTTGGCCGTTACGAAGGATTACGGCTTGAAGGAACCGTTCACTGGCCAGGTGCCGCTTGTTTCCGGCGAAATTGCCGAAGACTTCACTTATTATTTGGCGAAATCAGAACAGATTCCTTCATCAGTCGGATTGTCCGTTTTTGTAAATTCCGATAACACGATCGGAACGGCCGGCGGATTCATGATTCAAGTCATGCCGGGATGTCCTGATGAAATTTTGGACAAGCTTGAACATACGCTTCAAACGATCGCACCGATTTCGACAATGATGCAAAACGGATTGAAACCGGAAGACATTCTCAAGCGTCTGTTTGATGAGGATGAGCTTGAAATTCTTGAAAAAATGCCTGTTTCCTTTGAATGCGACTGTTCAAAGGAACGCTTTGCCGAAGCAATGGCAAGTCTTCCTAAAAAAGACATTGATGAAATGATTGAAAAAGATCATGGTGCCACTGCAATTTGTCACTTTTGCTGCGATGAATATCATTTTACGGAAGATGAATTGCGCGAAATCGAAAAAGAAGCAAGAGAAAGCTGATGAGGTGAAAAAATGGAGTGGAAAATCGGTGACGTCACGATTCCTAATCAGGTTGTCGTGGCTCCAATGGCCGGCGTGACGAACGTTGCATTCAGACTGATCTGCAAGGAGTTTGGCGCAGGTCTTGTTGTTTGTGAAATGATTTCTGACAAGGGAATCCATTTCAGAAACAAGAAAACACTTGGAATGCTGTTTGTCGATCCGACGGAACATCCCGTCAGCGTTCAAATTTTTGGCGGAAGCAAAGAATCCTTGGTTGAAGCTGCTCAATTCGTGGCTGAAAATACAAGTGCCGATATTATTGACATCAACATGGGATGTCCGGTTCCAAAAGTTACGAAAACCGATGCCGGCTCAAGATGGCTGCTTGATCCGGACAAGGTTTATGAAATGGTGGATGCGGTAACGCACTCGATTGATAAACCCGTAACCGTTAAAATGAGAACCGGTTGGGACGAAGATCATATTTACGCAGTCGAAAATGCCTTGGCAGCTCAAGAAGGCGGCGCCAAAGCATTAGCAATGCACGGCAGAACGAGAAAGCAATTATATTCAGGACATGCGGACTGGGACATTCTTCATGAGGTTGCCGGCAAATTGACGATTCCTTTCATGGGAAACGGTGACGTCAGAACTCCTCAGGATGCCAAAAAAATGCTTGATGAGGTCGGGTGCGACGCTGTCATGATCGGGCGCGCAGCATTGGGCAATCCCTGGATTTTAAAGCAGACCGTACATTATCTCGAAACGGGGGAACTTTTGGAAGAACCAACGCCGGATCAAAAAATCATCGTTGCAAAAGAACATTTGCACAGGCTGGTTCTGGCCAAAGGTGAGAAAATGGGGCCGAAAGAATTTCGTTCCCAGGCAGCGTATTATTTAAAGGGCATCCCTCGTTCCGCAAGGGCTAAAGCAGCTTTGAACAGTGCAGATACTGAAGAAGAAATGCATGAAATTTTTGACGGCTTTTTGGCTGACTATCAAGCAAGGAACAGCAAGTAGCATAGCTTTGCAAGCAAAACATGTGATATAATTAAAAAAGTGTGAATAAAAGAAAGTGAGGACTAATAATGGCTAATGAACAAACCATGAACGATCAAATGCGCGTTCGTCGCGAAAAGATGCAAGAATTGCGCGACGCAGGCATTGATCCATTCGGCCATCGTTTTGAACGTGATTCCATGAACCAGGAACTTCATGAGAAGTATGGCGACATGGACAAGGAAGAATTGAACGACAAAGACATTATCGTAACGATTGCAGGGCGCATGGTTGCCAAACGCGGCAAAGGAAAAGTCGGTTTTGCAGATCTTCAGGATAAAACCGGCAGAATGCAGCTTTATATCCGCAAAGATGAAGTCGGAGAAGACATGTACCATATCTTTAAGCGCTCTGATCTTGGCGATTTCCTGGGAATTACAGGTCAGGTCATCAAGACTGACATGGGCGAACTGACCGTAAAGGCAACAAAGCTTACTTTCCTTTCGAAGGCGTTGCGTCCGCTTCCTGACAAATATCATGGTTTGCAAGACATTGAACAAATTTATCGTCAGCGCTATCTTGATTTGATTACGAATCGCGAAAGCTACGATCGTTTCGTTAATCGCAGTCGCATCGTGACGGCAATTCGTCGCTATCTTGACGAAAACGGCTTCCTTGAAGTTGAAACGCCCGTCCTGCATACACAGGCCGGCGGTGCTTCTGCTCGTCCGTTCATCACTCACCACAATGCGCTCGATATTGAGCTTTATTTGCGCATCGCGCTTGAACTTCATTTGAAGCGCCTGATCGTCGGCGGAATGGAACGCGTTTACGAAATCGGACGCGTTTTCCGCAATGAAGGCATCGATACGCATCACAACCCTGAATTTACCATGCTCGAAACATATGCTGCTTATTTTGACTTCAAGGACGTCATGGATGAAACCGAAGGCATCTTCAAAGCTGCCGCAAAGGTCGTTTCCGACAACAGCATCGTGACGTATCAAGGAACGGAAGTCAACTTTGACAAGCCGTTCAAGCGCGCACATATGGTTGACCTGATCAAGGAATATACCGGCGTTGATTTCTGGAAGGAAATGACCGTTGAAGAAGCTCGCAAGATTGCGGATGAACATGGCGTTCATTACGAATCCTACTGGAAAGTCGGTCACATAATCAACGAATTCTTTGAAGAATTCTGCGAAGACAAGATCGTTGATCCGACGTTCGTTTATGGTCATCCTGTCGAAATTTCTCCGCTTGCCAAGAAGAATGCCGATGATCCGCGTTTCACGGATCGTTTCGAACTCTATATTCTCGGCGGCGAATATGCCAATGCCTTCACGGAATTGAACGATCCGATCGATCAGCGTCAGCGTTTTGAAGCCCAGGTCGAAGAGCGCAAGGCCGGAAACGATGAAGCAGAAGGCATCGATGAAGACTATATCGAGGCAATGGAATACGGCATGCCTCCGACAGGCGGTCTTGGCATCGGAATCGACCGTTTGGTCATGCTGTTGACAAATGCAGAGTCGATTCGCGACGTCTTGTTGTTCCCGACAATGAAGTCATTAGATAAATAAAACAGAAAAAACTCAGTGCTTATGCGCTTTTCGGAATTTAGGACAACCTCACAAATCGGCGATTTACATCAAACTTACATCATTTGATGCGTGAATTTGTGCAGGCACGAAAAAATCGCATAATTTTCAAGATGAATGGGCAGTTCCAATCGGGATTGCCCATTTTAAGGATATACGGAGTTAAAAAATGCTGATAGACTTCAATGAAACAAAAGAAATAACAATTCCCGGTATGAACGGTGGCTCAGGCACAATGAGTGCAAGAATGTTTATGGATGAGCAAGGGAAAATAATCCCGACAAAAATTCATCCCGGTGGCTCAATCGGGCTTCATAAGCACGAAACGAGTGATGATATAAATTATGTTCTGTCCGGAACAGGCAAAGCAATTTGTGACGGTCAAGAGGAAATTCTGAAAGCAGGCACTTGCCATATCTGCAAAAAAGGCTCACAGCATAGCATTGAAAATATTGGAAACGATGATTTAGTATTGCTCACGGTAGTTGTAGAGCGTTAAATCGGTATTTGCAGGAATAAACAATGACAATCATAGAGGTTATTAAAAATAAGAAACAGTTTCTTTCGCTACTGCTTTTGGCAGATGAACAAGAGAATATGATAGACCGTTATCTTAAAAGAGGCACTATGTATGTGATTGACGATAACGGCGTGAAAGCTGAATGTGTCGTCGCTGATGAGGGCGATGGTATTCTTGAAATAAAGAATATTGCGACCGTTCCAGAATATCAAGGTAAAGGATATGCTAAAGCCTTGATTGATTTTATTGTTAAAGAGTATGCCGACAAATATTCCGTTTTACAGGTCGGAACGGGCGACAGTCCTCTGACAGTTCCATTCTATGAAAAGTGCGGTTTTGTTCGTTCCCATATCATACCTAACTTTTTTACAGATAATTACGACCACCCGATATTTGAATGCGGAGTCAAGTTGGTGGATATGGTGATTTTTCAAAGAAACCTATAAACTAATGCATTCAAGCCCTTTGAGAGAGAAAAAATCCTTTTCTCAAAGGGCTTTTTCTATTTATTGTCTTGAAAATAAAGGATATATTATCTGGAAATTAGATGAAAAAAGAAAGAACATACCTTGTTTTGACGAACAAGGCAATTGAATTAAGTAATTGTCAGAAAGAAAAAATGATAGAAGCTTATGAAAAAATAAAATAGTGATTAATACAACGGAGTAAGAAAAGCTCCTTCATATATTAGAA
>OHAA01000581.1_pt1 | contig 20173 bp, 19 predicted proteins | sample 1606051 | NCBI WGS metagenome assembly OHAA01 (sample SAMEA3541493, study PRJEB24748) | human gut metagenome | biome: human gut; feature: human-associated habitat; material: faeces | place: China | collected 2012
CGATTTTGGACCAGCCGGTAGACAAAAATTACATATCTTACCCAGTTTTTGTCTACTTTCGAGGTCGCGCGCCCTGAATTTCGACAAGCCGGTAGACAAAAAAGAGGCATTTACCCCGTTTTTTGTCTACTTTTGGTACCGCGCGCCCTGAATTTCGATCAGCCGGTAGACAAAAATCACACATTTCCCCAGTTTTTGTCTACTTTCGAGGCCGCGAACCCTGAATTTGAACCAGCCGGTAGACAAAAATTACATATTTTACCCGGTTTTTGTCTACTTTCGGTGTCGCGCGCCCCAATTTTGAACCAGCCGGTAGACAAAAATTACATATCTTACCCAGTTTTGTCTACTTTCAAATCCGCGAACCCCAATTTTGAACCAGCCGGTAGACAAAAAAATGGATAAGATTTGCGATTAATCGCAAAACTCATCCAAGTTTCAAATTTGAGACAAAATTTTTTCCAAGTCTCAGTTATCGTGTCATCACCAATAAGCATTCCTAATATCTTACGCTTTGATATTGATTGACAACAGCGGACTTGTTGCCGGCATGACCAAATTGCGTCAACTGATTATCCGAAGAATTGTTCCATTGAAGAAAATCGTGCTCATCTTCCCAAGAGTTGATCAACAAATATTCGTAATCTTGTTTGATCGAACGCAGCTCAACATAGGACTTGAGTCCGAGCGGACGCTTTTTTTCATCGTCCCATGAATCAAGAATCGACTGCATCACTTTCTGCTCATCGGAATCAAGTGTCATGTAGCGCAATTCAAGAATGGCATTTTCTGCAAGTTCGACTTCGCCCAACGTTTGAATGAAGCGATAGTTCAACCCCGATTGAAAAACTGTTTTTTCGCCGGAAACGTCAAGCAGCATGAACTTGCGATGATCGTCCAAAGATCTGTATTTCAAAAAATGCCGTTCCGGATACTTCTCAATCAGCATGTTTATGGTTGCTTCAGGTCCAAGAGCAATATTGATTTCATGTAAAGCCATCTTAATTCCTCCTTATCGATACAGGTCCAGTATAACACTCAAATTCTTCATTTCATGTTACGAAGATTGACGTTTTTTTGACTAATTTCTTGGGTATACTGTAAGAAGATTAAGCTAATGAGGTGTTCGTTATGAAAAAATTGCCTTTTGCCAAAAATAAAAAACAATCATCTCGCCTGATCAGTCCCAAGGATTTTAAAAAATACAGAAAACTGATCCTCACAGGCGTGGCCGTCATGCAGCTCGACAAGCTGATCGTTGCTTCCGCAAAAGCCTATGCAATCATCAAAAAAGCCAATCACGACTGCAAATAAAGAGACCGGGAATTTTCCCGGTCTCTTTTTTATCAAATGCAGTGCTGCGCATCATCAACTGCGTTCTGCATATTTTTAAGCCGCTTATTTTTCTTTAAACTCGCCTTCGATGACTTCATCATCATCGCGATGCCGATCATCATCATCTGCTTCCGGCATTACGACGGACGCAATCAAATATGCTAAAATGCCGCCAAAAATATGTCCCGGGAAGACGCACAAGACAGCCGCAACCAGACGGGTAATCGTCTTGTCCCAATCAAAATATTCGGCAACTCCGCCTAAAACGCCGCTGATTACTTTATCATTTGACTTTGTAAGCTTTTTTTTCTTTTTGCTCATATCTCACACTTTCCTTTCTTTAATCAAATAAACCAAAATCTTTATTTAACAGAATTGTCACCGTCTGAATTCATTAACACTAATATGTTCGCTGCATTCGGATTTTCTTCAAGCGTCGTTGCCTCACCCTTCTTTGCGTGTAAAAGATTGTCTCCAGAGCTTGTCGTCGAGACGTACCCGTCCGCCTGAGCGTTTGTGACATTGATATCGCCGTCTTGCGAAATGAACTGACATCTTCCCTTGATCGTTGCGTTGCTCGCTGAAATGTCCCCGTCATTTGACTTGACCGAACTCTTCTCCATAACGGTATTGCTGTTGGAGAAATCCCCGTCGTTCAATTCGAATCCGATGCTGTTGACCTCGCTGTCGAACAGATTGAGATCGCCGTCATCCACTTTAATCATACCATAACTGAGCTTTGATGAGTTAACTTTAAGATCACTTGAAACGTTGATGTCGACTTTGTCTGCTTCAATGTTGTTGAGCGTTATGTCAGAAACGTCGTACATATGCAGCTTGAGATTTTCGGTCTTGAGTCCGCTGAGCGTCAAATCACCGCTCATTCCGTCATTTTCAACGCTGCCGAACTTGTAGTCGCGAGGCACCGTAATGACCAGGCGACTCGTCCAGTCGGTGCTGCTGCGGAAACCGTCGAAGTCAAAAACGACTCTGCGATAATTTCCGGATTTTTTGCCGGCGTAAATTTTGAGCGCATCGCCTTCATTTTTGATTACGGGCGCCAAGTCCTTTGATCCGCTGTATTTGGCAGAAAAAGCATCACCTTGACGAACTTCGACGTTGACGATTGAACTGTAATCGCTGTTTGAACCGTCGGCCTCCTTATTTAAAGCCATGACCAGGTTCTTTGCTTCCTTGACGTCATATTTTTTGGTAATTTTCTTGTCTTCTTTGAGTTCGACCGGCTTGATCCCCTTGAACTCGATCGATTTGGCACCGTCCTTGGCAACTCCGATCGCCGTCATCACGGCACCGATCAAAAGCACGATCCAACCTGCTTTAAAAAGATTCTTCATTGCTCATTCCCCCCTTGGCGACGATTCTTGTAAATTTTCTTATATAAGAACTTTGCAAAATTTGCGATTCCCTGAATGATGGCGCGGCAGATCCAGTACAAAAGCGGAAAGCCGATCAAAACTGCGCCAAGTCCCAGCAGACCGCATCCGAGATAGAAAAGCCCCGTTGCAAAACTGCTGAACAGCATCACGATGCCGACATAAAACGAAGCAATCATCAAAACGAAGAATGCGCACAAAACTGCCAGCGCGGCAACCATGCAGGCGCCAAAGACCGCAACCACGCATGCAAGAATCGCAAACAACACGAGCCCGAGCACGATGGCGGCAGGCGATGCCAGCAATGCCAGCAAAATCATCCAGATCATTTTGCCGTTTGAACGAACAGAAGCTTTGCTTTTCTTACTTCGATGCGATTCAATGTCCGTTGCTTTGATTGAATAGTCAGCCAAAACCTTGCGACTCAATTGACGCGGAGTCCCCAAACGCTTTTCGATCTCGTCCGTCGTTTCAAGTCCCGCATCATCAATATATTCATTGTAAAATTCAATTACGTCCGCTTTTTCATCCGCTGTCAGAGCATCCAAATACTCTTCGAGCTCCGTCAAATAGTTCTCCTTATCCATGTTCATTCCCCTTTGCATCGTTTAAATCACTGTGGCTTACGACAATATCCGCTTTGTAAAATACAGAGTCCAGACTCGTTTTGAAATCTCCCCACATCTTGCGAATCCTTTCCAGATGTGTCCGCCCTTCAGGCGTAATCTGATAATAGCGCCGATTTCGTCCCTGATACGGCTGATCATAAGTCGTCAGATAATTATTTTTCTGCAACCGACGCAATACCGGATACATCGTCGATTCAGAAATTGAAATCGCCGTTTGCATATCCTGCGTCAATGCGTATCCGTAGTAATCCTGCTTGTCAAGCAGCGCCAGCACCAGTCCGTCGAGCAAATCCGCCGTCACTTTGATCTCCATCACGCACCCTCCTTTTAAAACACAATATCTTATCTGTAACTATATTATATGTCGTATAATATAAAAAAGCAAGCAATATTATTTAAAAGTCAAGAAGGAATTTCCCAGCGCAAAAAATAAAAGACGCTGATTCCCTTGTCAAAAAACAAGCGACTCAACATCCTTCTCACAAAGCTATTCTTTTTCAAGCTCAATTCGAGTACCATTTTCGTCCACGACGCCGTAGACGTGGTACGAATCGGCAGTCCCCAAATCAACGCGGCCTTTTATCTCGGTTTCATCCGTCAGTTCGATGCCCTTGATGAGCGTTCGAAAGACGCGATGCAGCAAAATTCCCTCTTTGCGATGCAGCTCGGCCTTTTCGACTGCTTTTGCCAAAGTATACCCCTCATCCAAAAAATGCTTGATTGCAAAAATCTTGTACATCGATCCAAGACCGTATTTTCTTGCGACCCCTCCTTCTTCATTCATCGCCTTGATGTACCCCTTTTGTTCCCAGTAACGCAACTGACGCGAAGAAACGCCCGTCATTTTGCTCATGTCACCGATTCCGATGCGAAGGTTGTCGCCCATTTTTAATTTATCCACTGTTGTCCTTTTTCCTTTCAAGTGTTGCTTACGTTAATTGTAACTTTTCTTGCTATTTTGTCAACTTTTTTGACAATTTTATAAAATGCAGAGCTTGAACCAAAACATGATCGCAGATATCCTTGCTTTTCAAAATGCCATGATGCCGCAAGATAGCCGACCTTCTGCTCCGTTGCGGGTTACGGGAAAAACGTCGATTATTGAGATTTGCCCGTAGATGCCCGTCCCCCGTTACGAGCAAATCCTCGGTTTTTCGATTCTGCCAGTAATTGTCTCCATCCCGTTACGGGCAAATCCCCGTTTTTTCGATTCTGGCAATAATTGCTTACAATAAATTTCGGATTGCTCAGCCGTGTTTTTCATTTTCTGATTCAGCACTGTATTTCATTAAGGAAATAAGCTAAAATTAAGTTGAAAAATGCCTTAGACAAGGGGAAATAATCGTGGAAAAACATCTTATTTTATTTGATATTGACGGAACTTTGCTGAATGACGACATGCGCATCTCAAAAAAAACAATCGACATCGTTTCAAGCCTCCAAAAAAAGGGGCATCTTTTCTACATTGCTTCCGGCCGTTTGCTTTCTTCTGCCAGATCATATTCTGAAATGCTCGGCAAAAATATCGGAACGATCGCCGCGAACGGCAGCGTTTATACTCTCGGAAATGAGATCGTCAAAAACAGATTGAAAGATGAAGCCGTTTCGGCAATTTTTGAAGCCTGCAAGATTTATCCCAAACTTCAGCTGCGACTGTTTTCGACTGACACGGCCTATGGCATGGGCGAGATGCTGCAGGCTTTCATGAACCTTGCATCCAAGACGAAATTTAAAAAAATCAAATCGAAGGCTGACCTGGACCGCCTGAATCCGTTCATCACGAACGGTATTTTGTGTGCGAACGACTTTTCGGTTCTGGCAGGCGCAAAAGACTTTTTAAAGGATGCGCCCTCTCTTTGCCTTTCATCATCAAGCGAACACAACATCGAACTGATTCCTTCGGGGCGCTCAAAAGCAGCCGCATTAAAGGACGTGTCACAAAAATACGGCATCAAACCGCAAAATACGATCGCATTCGGCAACGGCGAAAACGATTTGCCGATGCTGATTGAAAGCGGACATGGAGTGGCAATGGCCAACAGTCCGAGATACGTCCTGGAACAGGCGGACGTCGTTACGAAGTCAAACAACGAAGACGGAATTTATGCTTTTCTTTCAAAATACTTTGCAGAAGATCTGGAATCTTAATTTAATTTTGAACTTTGCTTACGAGATTGTTTAGATTTCAAAGATACAATATGCATCGTAAGGTGTTTTTCGTCACGTTCCCGATACGAGTCGGCAAAAACGCCTTGACCAGATCGTCTCTGAACTCAGCAGACGGTTTCGAGCAGGCGACTACCCTAAAAACAGAAATAACTTATCGAGATCGAGTTTCTTCCGGATTTTGAAACTGATTGCCTGCTCGTTAAAAAGAGGCTCGATCTTTTGCAAACCAGTTTTTTGATTCCGGGCAACGTTACTCTTGAGAAGCTGCTGAAATACGGCCGGATTGAAATTTTCGGTTTGCAAGATTCATAACCAATCCCCTATAAAAAGAGGCCTGGAAAAAACCATGCCTCAAATTGAAAAACCGGATGACTTGCAATTAATTGCAAATCTTATCCGGTTTTTTTGCGTATGCATGACAATCGCCTCCATGATGAAAATATCCCCAAAAGAGGCTGGCGGCAAATTTGACTGAGAGCTTATGAGCGCTGATTTGGCGAGCGCTTCATTTGGCAAAATCACTGCCGTTTACGGACAAATCGATGAAAAAGGGCACGCTGTCCGTAAATGGCCTGCTCGAAAAAAGGCGATTACGGACAAAATGATCAAAAATGGCCGTTTGTCCGTAAAAATTCAGACGTTTCGGACCCGGTTTTACGGACAAATGCTCCGAAAAGAGGCTTTTGTCCGTAAATCCTCATCATAATGGCCAAAAATTTACGGACAAATCACTGAAAAACGCTGGTTTGTCCGTAAAATGAATTTTGCTTACGGACAAACGATCCAAGAAGCAGCTTTTGTCCGTAAATTTGCATGAGATTTTGACCAGATAAGTTGAGCAGCACTGTATTTAAAAAATACCGGACAAATTCAGTCGCACATCGACCTCCTTCGTTCGGTATTTCAAGTAAGAAACGGGACTTTTTCCCATCCTCTTTATTCTTCTTTTCCCAAAAGATGCCCATTGATGAATTCCAGCTTATCGGAAATTTCATAAAGAACGTTGACGCATTCACGATACTCGCTTTCAGTCATCTCAATCGGAAGAACGCAATCCTGAATGTGATGCTTGACGTCATGTTCAAGACTTAGCGCTTTTGGCGTCAGTTCGACCATCACGCACCGTCCGTCTTCAAAATTTCTGTTTCGAACGACCCAGCCTTGCTTTTCCAAACGATTAAGCAGCGGCGTCAAGGTCCCTGAATCAAGCTTCAGCCTTTCACCAAGCTCCTTGACCATCATCGGACGCCGCTCTTCCCACAAAACAAGCATCGTCGTATATTGTACGTATGTAAGTCCGTATCTTTTCAATACGATTGAATAAAAACGATTATACAGCTTCTGCGTCGAATAAACTGCAAAACACAACTCATCTTCCAAGTGTGACGGCTTATGCTTTAGCATCTTCCCCTCTTTTCCCCAAATCAACCTTATTTTGATTATCTTCTTGATCTTGCCGGCTCAATGACCACGTATCGTCTCGGTTCCGCGCCCCTTGAATAGGTTTTGACCTTTGAATTGTCAGCAAGCTCAGAATGAATGACCTTTCTTTCGTATGCCGGCATCGGATCAAGCTGCATGCGTCGTCGCTGCGAAATGGCATCATAAGCGACCTTTTTGGCCAGATATTTCAACGTTTCAGTCCGACGTTCACGGTAATCTGCCACGTCAAGAATAATGTTCAAACGCTTGAAACTCAGCTTGTCAAAATAGTTTTGCGCCAATAATTGCAATGCATTCAGCGTTTTGCCGTGCTTGCCGATCAAAAGTCCTTCCTGATCGGTGCTGAAATTATAAAAAACGTCGCGGTGCTCGACCGTAACTTCGATTTTAGTTTCAACACCCATTTCTTTCGTAACTTCAGCCAAATATGAGCCTACCTCGCGCAACGCCTGTTCGACTTCTTGTTCCGATTCTGCCCCTTTTTTTTCATCGGACGGCTCTGGTTCAGCTACGGTCTCAGCTTTTTCTTCAACACGTTCCGTTTCCTTAGGCGTAATTTCGACCTCAGCCGGCTTTCCTCCAAAAATGCCTAAAAATCCTTTTTTGCCTTCGCTGACAATGACGATTTCGACTTCTTCACGAGTCTTTCCAAGTTCCTGCAAGCCTTTTTCGATCGCTTGCTCAGCAGTTTGTGCGGAAAATTTCATTTAGAATCCCCCTGATTATGAAGTAATGATTAAATAGCGCTAATTCAAGCTACCTACAGGTAAGTATACCATAGGTCAAAAACACCCGCATACTAATTTTCAAACTTTGGGAAAATCCACGGCTGAAACTTCTTTAAGCGATCCTGATGCCAAAATCGCAAGCAGAATCATGTACTTTAAACCAAAATTGTGCTTAAATTAAAACTGTATTTGATTAAATCTATCCAGGGGGTTTCTTATATGGGTGAAAACAACAAGGTCAACGAAAGTCTCTTAAAAGACGATCTCTATCAAGCCGTCAACGGCGAATGGCTGAAAACAGCCGTTATCCCAGCCGATCGTCCGACAGCTGGAGGCTTTTCAGAACTTGACCTCAACATTGAAAAAACTTTGATGCATGACTTGGGCGAAATGCTTGAAGGAAAAAACGTTCCCGATGACAAGCATTTAAAAGAATTCCTCAAGTACTACAAACTGGCATCAGACTTTGAAACACGCGATGCAAAAGGATTTGAACCGGCTAAAAAATACCTTGATGCTGTTTTGGCAATCAAAGATTTAAATGACTGGCAAGACAAGTGGCTCGATTTTGCGCTGATCGATGCGGCAAATCCGTTCAGCTTCTTCGTTGACCCGGATATGAAGAATACGCAGGAATATGCTTTGTACGCAGACGTGACGCCATTGTTTCTGCCGGACAAGACATACTATGAAGAAGGAAACGAACAAGGTGCAGCCTTGCTTTCGGTCTTATCAGACATGCTTGAAAAGCTTTTTGAAAAAGCCGGATACGATGCTGAATTTGCCAAGAAGACGATCAGCAAAGCCATCGAATACGATCGCTTGATCGCACCGTTCCAAAAAGACAGCACAGAACGTGCCGATTACGTCAAAGTTTACAATCCGTATTCGTTTGAAGACTTCTCCAAGCTTTCGACTACAATCGACTTTGGCGCCGTCGCAAAGAAAATCGTCAAGACGACGCCCGACAAGATCGTCGTTACAGAACCGAAATTCTATGAAGCAGCAGACAAGATCGTCAACGACGACACGTTTGAACAATTGAGAAGCTGGATCTTCGTACATACGCTGATGGATTCGACAGGTTTCCTGAGCGATGACGTTCGCGTCCTCGGCGGCACGTTCTCACGCGCGCTTTCCGGTGCAAAGGAAGCAATGAAACCTGAAAAAGCCGCATATCATCTTGCAACGGCACGCTACGACCAAGTCGTCGGTCTTTACTACGCGCACAAATATTTCGGACCTGATGCCAAAGCAGACGTTCAGCATATGGTTGAAAAAATGGTTGCCGTTTATAAAAAACGTCTTGAAACAAACGACTGGCTCAGCAAGGAAACAGCCAAAAAAGCCGTAGTCAAACTCGATGCGCTCGGCATCAACGTCGGCTATCCGGATGAGCTTGATCCGCTCTACGAAAAGTATCTCGTTGACGAAACAAAGAATCTGCTTGACAATGCCATTGAATTCAGGCGCATTCAAATTGCGGACAACTTTGATCGTTACGGAAAGCCGGTCGATCGGACGCGTTGGGAGATGCCGGCTCATCAAGTAAACGCATACTATAATCCGTCGTTTAACATCATCGTCTTCCCTGCAGCCATCCTTCAGGCTCCGTTCTACAGTCTGAAACAGACCGCAAGCGAAAACTATGGCGGCATCGGTGCCGTAATCGCACATGAAATTTCGCACGCCTTTGACAACAACGGTTCTCAATTTGACGAATTCGGAAATCTCTCCAACTGGTGGACAGATGAAGATCTGAAACATTTTGAAGGCCTGGCACAGGAAATGATCGAAGAATTTGACGGTCTGGAAACTGAAGCAGGCAAATGCAACGGCAAGCTCGTCGTTTCCGAAAACATCGCTGATGCCGGCGGATTGAGCTGTGCACTCGAAGCAGCCAAGGGCGAAGAAAAGCCTGATATCAAAGGATTCTTCCTCAACTGGGCTCGCATCTGGTGCATGAAGTCGTCGCTTGAGCGCCAAAAATTGCTTCTTGCAATCGACGTGCATGCTCCGAACGTTTTGCGCGCAAACGTTCAGCCTAAGAATCTTCAAGAATTCTATGATGTCTTTGACGTTCATGAAGGAGACGGCATGTGGCTTGAACCGGAAAAACGCATTCATATTTGGTAAAAACCGACCAGACGTGAATATTTGCTGACAAAAAGCAAAGAAGAGGTCAGAAAAAAACCATGCCTCAACTCGAAAAACCGGATGATTTGCAATCAATCGCAAATCTGATCCGGTTTTTTTGCATGTGCATGACAGGCGCTGAAAAGAGGACGGCGGCAAATTTGACTGAGAGCTTGGCATGCTGATTTAGCGGACGCTGCATTTGGCAAATCACTGCCGTTTACGGACACATCGATGAAAATGGACGCTTCGTCCGTAAATGGCCTGTCCGAAAAATGACGATTACGGACAAAATGGGCAAAAACGGCCGTTTGTCCGTAAAAATTCAGACGTTTCGGACCCGGTTTTACGGACAAACGTTCCAAAAAGCTGCATTTGTCCGTAAATCATCATCATAATGGACAAAAATTTACGGACAAATCACTGAAAATGTCGGTTTGTCCGTAAAATGCGTTTTGCTTACGGACAAATCATCAAAAATGGACACTTTGTCCGTAATCCCGTCCTGGCATGCTGATTGAGCAGGCTCTGCATTTTACAAAAAAACGGAATTCTGATATGGTTAAGGTAAATTTAGGAGAAAACAAATGACAGTAAAACTGATTGAAACAAAAAAAGATTCCAAAGACTGGAAGAAAATCAAAGCATTGTACCTGAGGGCTTTTCCAGCTGTCGAGCGCTTGCCTTTTTGGCTCTTGAAGAAAAAAACGCAGCGCAGGATTGCCGAATTCTGCAGCTTATATGATGACGACGAGTGGGTCGGCTTCATTTATACGCTGAAAAATGATTCCCTGGCGTACGTCTTCTTCCTTGCCATCGATGATACGAGACGCTCGCACGGATACGGCAGCAAACTGATCAGGCTTTTGACCGAGCGCTACGCTGACCTTGTCATCGGGCTCAGTGCCGAACGTCCCGATGATCAAGCTGAAAACAACGAGCAACGAATCCGGAGACAAAAGTTCTACCAACGCAACGATTTTCTTCATTCGGGATACTACAGCGTTGAAAAAGGCGGCGAAAAATTCGACTTTCTCACATATCAGGGACGAAAAATCGATCCAGACGAGTATCCGAAAATCATGCATGAGTGTCTCGGTTTGTTCCAGCGTTTTATCCTGCCAGTCAAAATGATTGCGGACGGAAGTGAGTCAAATGGCCAGCATTCGTGATATTGCCAAAATGGCCGGCGTTTCTCCGGCAAGCGTTTCGCGGATTTTGAATAACGATGAAAGTTTCAGCATCAATGAAAATACGCGCAAAAGAGTGCTTGAAATCGCAAACGAGCTGAATTATACAAAAGGAAACAAGAGCCGTGCTCCCAAAGGCCCGGACAAGAAGACAACGCTCGGCATGATTACGCGGCACACTGATCAGAACCTGAAGAAGGACCCGTACTACTGGGAAATCATCCAGGGCATCATGTTTGAAGCGGCCAAGTGGCGTCTGCGGGCAAATACGGTCTTCAACATGCACGATCAGAAAAAGGACTGGACGGCGCTGAGGGATTATGCCGCAATTGCAATTCTCGGAGAAGTCAGCGAGGATTTTCTGGATGAGGTTGCCCACTACAACAAAAACATCATCCTGGTCGACTATTATGGAAAAAACGAACGGTTCGACTGCATCCAGACCGACTTTGCCGATCGAACCAAGGAAATTCTGGACACGCTTTATTCTTACGGACACCGCAGGATTTCCTACATCGGCGGTTTTTCCAGCCACGTTGATCTTGACGGTCAGCGGATTACGAGCGAACATGAAGTCCGTGCCGATGCCTATCGCCGCTGGATGAAGCTGCATGATCTTGAAAAATACGCTAAAGTCTACATGGATGCCTGGGGTACTCAGTCCGGTATCGATCTGACCGAAAGAATGCTGTCGGAACCTGAAGATTCCTGGCCCACAGCCATTGTTGCCGGCAGCGATCCGATGGCCATCGGCGTCTACAATGTGCTTGCAACCAGGGGGCTTTCTATCCCGGACGATATTTCGATCGTCAGCTTCGACGACATCGAGATGGCCAGATTCATGACGCCTGCGCTTTCAAGCACGCACCTTGACGCCAATGAGATTGGCCAGATCATCATCGATCTCGTCAGAACCAAGATTACCGGCACGCGCAAAATGCCGATTCGCATCACTTGCAACAGTCGGCTGAATCTTCGAGGATCGGTCGGAAAACCGAGAAAATGACCAAAAATTTGATATTTGAAAAAAACTGCGCCTAAAACTAAGAGCCCGGATGAAATTTGCATTGATTGCAAATTTCATCCGGGCTTTTTTATGTTGTGGAGGTGTCCGTGAAGTTGAATGAGAGCTTGGAGCGATTACGGGCAGATTCCAAAAATCGCTGTTTTGTCCGTAATCCCATCTTAGCGTGCTGATTGAGCAGATGCTGCGCAGCACTGCATTTGGCAAAAAAGCCAGCCGCCTTTGTTCGGACTTTTCCTCAGATTCTTCTAAATTGCTTCGTCGTCAGATCGAGAAGCTTTTTCTGAACACCAAATCAGCATCAAGCAGAATCATGCGCTTTGATTTTTTGGGCGCAACGATCAGATTGCGCAGGGTTTCAATTGCAACCTTTCCAAGCTCTTCGGTATCGATCCGAAAAGTCGTCAACGGCGGCGAAACGTACTTGGCAATATCGATGTCGTTGATGCTGATCATGGAAACATCCTCCGGAACCGTCAGCTTGTTTTCGTTGAATGCCTGCAGGACGCCGACGGCAAGCGGATCTGATGCAACAAGAAATGCCTGTGGCAAATCGTCTCTGATTTTCCCGACAATTTCCCGACCGACCTGATAGCCGCTGTCGACCGAAAAATTATCCCCGATGAAAACATAATTCTGATTGAAAAGTCCAAGTTCGCGCGCACGACTTTCAAAGCAGCGCGTTCGCGTGTCGCGCAAAACATTCCGACCTTCCGTGCTGTCCCAGGATCTACCCCCGATGAAGCCGATTTTCTGATACCCGGCCTGAACGAAATATTCAATTGCGGTTTCAACTATCATCTGAAGGTTTGGCTGAACGGAATTGAATTCGTGCGGATCGGGATTGGAATCGACGAACAGCACCTGAATCCCCAGTTGTTTCATTTTTTCGAGTTCTGCTGAAAGGAAACGTCCGACCGCAATGATTCCGTCAATTTTTTCAACATCAACTTCGTCCGCATTCTTGCAAAAGGACAGTTCGATATTTGATTCTTCCGCACTTTCTATCAAACTCTTTCTCAATCCGCTGAAATACACGTCGCGCAGTTCTTCCTGAGGAGTAACCGCAAAAATCACCGCGACAGAATATCCTCGTTCCTTGATCAGCCTGTGATCATAATTTAATTCGTGCGCAACTTTTAAAATTTGTTCTCTGGCCTTTTTTGAAACGGAAAAAGTCTGATCTCCGTTCAAGACACGCGATACCGTTGCCGGCGAATAGCCTGCTTCCCTGGCAATTTCTCTGATTGTCGCCATTAGATCCACCTGCTATATAAAATGTGAACAAATGTAGCCATTCCGTATATTTGACCACATTTGAGAAAAGAATATAGCTTTTCCTTTCATAATTTTATTTACTGCCGTCTGCACCGGTATTCCCATATCCAAGTTCAGGGGTAATGACATTGACCAGCTCCTGCAGCTTGAGGGTGCAGCCCACCCCGTTGATGTTTTTTACGCCAGTGCCAGCAGATTCATCACTGCATTCTCATCTCTGTCCATGACAGCACCGCATTCATAGCAGATGTACTCATCATGCCTGGTCTTGTGCTTACTGTTACCTTCAAGCGTTATCTTTTCATCTTTCTGCTTGATGTGACCGCACTTTGAACAGCGCTGCGTGCTTGGATAGAATTTGTCTGCAATGATCAGCCTTCTGCCGTACCATTCGCACTTGTATGACAGAACCTGTCTGAAATAGCCGAACATGGAGCGGTGCATTCCCTTTGACGCCACATGGCTCATCTGCATTTTCTTCACGTCCAGGTCTTCAATCACGACTGCATCGTTCCTTGAGACAAGTTCCGTCGTGAATTTCTGCTTCTGACTGCCTTTTTCCCGTTGACTGTCCGCTTTCTCGCCAGCACCCTCTGATAATGTCTGATCCGCTTATAGAGCATTTCCAGCCGCTTCGGAATCGTGTTGACGACACCGCCGGCATGATTGAGATGTCCAACATTGACGTCCACTGCATCACATCGACCCGTCTTCTCCTTCTTCCGGATATCGACTTCAAAGGGCAGGCTTGCATAGTATCTGCCGTTTTCACGGTAAACCGAAACGACTTTCAAGTCACCTTCAAGGGATTTTGCACCTTTGAAGGGGATTGCAGTCCACTTTTTCTTGTGTCTGGACTCATGTGGTCTGTCCAGAAGCAGCTTTCCGTTTACGATTCTTGCGCGGTCAGTCTTGAACCCCTGTCTCGGTGCCTTCTTTGACTTGAACTTCGGCTTTCCCCAGTCCGTCTGTGCCTTGTCGAAGAAGTTCCTGAATGCCTTGTTCAAATCGCTGACTGAAAGCTGCAGGACTCTTGCGGATAACGCATACTGCCAGTCCTGCTTTTCAGCTACAAGTTCATTTCTTACCTTGTACTCGCTTGGTCTTGACTTTCTGTCATCAAGAATCAGTGACTGTTCGTACATGTCATTCCAGAGTGCTAGCGCTTCATTCCAGCAGTATCTGCGGTAATCGCACAGTTCATCCAGCACCTGCTTCATTTCGACATCAGGATACAGGCGGACCTTCTGAACCCTGACTGCCGTTCTCTTCGGGTTCGGCATTGACATAATATTCACCTCACATTTTGTCTTTCTGTTGAATATTAAATCACATTTGGGGGCTTTTGAGTATAATTTTAACTACAGTTTATTTCCTCTTTTTTCCCTGCATTTGACAGCTTAATTATACTTTATTTAGTAAACAGAGTAAACAGATTCAGTTTCTGTTTATTAATCTTTACTAATTTAGCTCAATGTTTTGTTTACCAGCTGAAAAAGAAAGGGTATTCTATAAATGTAATCGATTTCAATTTTTTCAGATAAGGAGATCAATAAATATGCCAGACAGATTAAACGTTAGGAACTTCATTCACGGCGGTGACTACAATCCCGATCAATGGACGGATCATCCCGAAATCATCGCTAAAGATTTCGAAATGTTCAAAGAAGCCAAAATCAATTCAGTGACAGTGGGAATATTTGCCTGGGACAAGCTCGAGCCAAGCGAAGGCACATATGATTTTTCATGGCTTGACGACGTCTTCGATCGTGCGGAAAAACAAGGCTGTCACGTGATCCTGTCAACTCCGAGCGGGGCACGACCACGCTGGATGGCTGAAAAATATCCCGAAGTCCTGCGCGTTGACGAAACGGGCAGACGTCAGCTTTTCGGCGAACGTCACAATCATTGCTACACGTCGCTCGTTTACAGAAAAAAAGTTCAGGAAATCAACCGCAAGCTCGCAGAACGCTACGGCAAGCGCGAAAGCCTCGTTTTGTGGCATATTTCAAACGAATACGGCGGCGAATGCCACTGCGAGCTTTGCCAGCAGGCATTCAGAAACTGGATGAAGTCCAAGTACAAAACGCTCGACAACCTGAACCGTTGCTATTGGAACGAGTTTTGGAGCCACCTTTACACAAGCTGGGACCAAATCCACTCACCGTCATCGATCGGTGATTCGAACGTGCTCGGGTTGAACCTTGACTGGCACCGTTTCGTCACGGATCGAACGATCGACTTTTTCGAAAATGAAATCGCCCCGTTGCGCGAATTGACGCCGAACATCCCCGTCACGACGAACTTCATGGGCGGAAATCCGCCTGATTCGCACGTTTTTTATGACCTTGACTATCAAAAATTTGCCAAACACGTTGACATCGTCAGCTGGGATTCGTATCCGAACTGGGCAAACGGCTACGAAACAACAGAAAAGCTTGCTGCGAAAACTGCTTTGATGAACGACGTCATGCATGGTTTGAAGCATCAAAACTACCTGATTATGGAAAATACGCCTTCTCAGGTCAATTGGCACCCGGTCAATCGCGCCAAGCTGCCGGGGATGCACCAGATGGGCAGCCTCCAGGAAATTGCTCATGGCGCTGATTCCGTCATGTACTTCCAGCTTCATCAGTCGCGCGGCGCATCCGAAATGTTCCACGGAGCAGTCATCACGAACAAGCTGAGCAACAAGACCCGCGTCTTCAAAGACGTCAAGCAGGTCGGCGAAGCGCTTGATTCGTTAGCAGAAGCCAAAGATTCAAAGCGCTTGGACGCAAAAGTCGCAATCGTCTTCGACTACGACAACATGTGGGCCTTGGATGATTCGCGCGCCTACTCGAATCAAAGCAAGAAATATTGGGAAACGATCCAAAGACACTACAAAGCATTTTGGGACAGGGACATCCCGGTCGACATCGTTTCCGTTGAAGACGATTTGAGCCGATACGAACTTGTCGTCGATCCGATGCACTTCATGATGACGACGGAATTTGCCGCAAAGCTCCAAGAATTCGTCAAAGCAGGCGGCACGCTCGTCGGAACCTACGTCAACAGCATCGTCGACGAAAACTTCCTGACGTATCTTGGACCGGGAATGGATGCTTGGCTCAAAACCTACGGACTTGAAGTGACTGAAACGGACACGCTGTACCCTGAACAAAAGAACAAGCTTGAAATCTTCGGCAAAACTTATGACGTTTGCGACTACTGCGACCTGATCGAACCTGAAACGGCCAAGACGATTGGAACTTACGGAGATTTCTTCTATAAAGGAACTCCTGCCGTAACCGAAAACAAGCTTGGAAAGGGAACCGCATGGTATCTCGGCTGTCGTTCCGATGATGAATTCCTGAGTGATTTCTACGAAAAACTGGCTCAGGATTTGAATCTTGCACTGGATCTGCCAGTGAAAAAAGCTTCGTCAAAAGTTTCCGTCCAGGTTCGCCGGACCAAGGAAGCCGACTACTTCTTCATCATCAACTTCGGACACGAGGAACAAAACGTCGACCTTTTGCGCAGGACAGAAGACGTTTTGACCCGTGAAACGCACGAAAAAGGCAGCCTTGCCCTTGGCGCATACGATGTCAAGGTCTTGAAGGAAACTCGCTGACAGAAAGGAAGAATGCTATTATGGAAAATGCATCGCAAAAAAAATCAAGGAAATGGCGCGAAAGAATCGCATTCGCACTGGGCAATTTGGGTCACTCAGCTTTTTATGGCGCACTGAGCACCTATTTTATCGTTTTCGTGACCAGCGGCATGTTTGACGGCGTCGAAAAAAGCATCGCCAACAAACTGATCGGTTTGATTACCGGTTTGGTCGTCATCATCCGCTTAGCCGAAGTCTTGGTCGATCCCGTCATCGGCAACGTCGTCGACAATACCCAGACGAAATGGGGCAAATTCAAGCCATGGCAAGTCATCGGCAGCGTCGTCAGTTCGATTCTTTTGGTCGTGATCTTCACCGGCATCTTTGGACTGGCCAAAACAAACTGGATCCTGTTTGCGATCTTGTTCGTCATCATCTTCATCACCCTTGACGTCTTCTATTCGTTTTGCGACGTCGCCTATTGGGGCATGGTTCCGGCCATCAGCGAAGACAGCAAGGAACGCGGCGTTCTGACGTCGTTTGGTTCGTTCACCGGTTCAATCGGCTGGAACGGTCTGACGATCATCGTCGTCCCGGTAACGACTTTCTTCACTTTCCTTGCAACCGGCAAACACGAACAAGGACCCCAGGGCTGGCTGGCATTTGCGATCATCATCGCAATTCTTGCCGTTCTTTCCGCATTGGCCGTTGCTTCCGGCACGACTGAAAAGACAAACGTCCTGCGTGAAGCCGCCAATGAAAAAACGACTATCAAAGACGTGTTCCTTGGAATCATTCATAATGACCAGATGCTTTGGATCAGTTTGGCATATCTGATGTATTCCATCGCTTACGTTGCCACGAACGGCGTATTGTTCTATTTGTTCAAATTCGTTTTGGGCAAACCGAACGAATTTTGGATTGCGGGCATTATCGCAACGGTCGTCGGTTTCTTTACCGCACCGCTTTATCCGATCCTGAACAAGTTCATCCCGCGCAAAACGCTGTTTGCAATCGGACAGCTTTCGATGATTGCTTCGTATCTGCTTTTCATCTTCGGACGCAGCAACCTTGTCTTGATCATCATCGGCCTTGTTTTGTTCAACTTCACGTTTGCGCAGCTGGTCACGGTCCTTTCTTTGACGGATTCCATTGAATACGGGCAGTTGAAGAACGGCAACCGCAACGAAGCCGTCACGCTTGCTGTCCGCCCGATGCTTGACAAGATTTCAGGCGCATTTTCAAACGGCATCGTCGGAACGATCGCGCTTTTGGCGGGCATGACAGGCAGTGCAACGGCCAAAGACATGACGCCGCAAAACATTCATACTTTCGAGCTTCTTGCCTTCTATCTTCCATTGGCGCTTGCGATTCTTTCGCTTCTGATCTTCGTTTTCAAAGTCAAGATTACCGAAAAAGAACATGCCAGAATCGTTGAAGAACTTCAGACAAAGCTTGCTTCAGGCGCAGCTTCCGCTGACGAACCAGAATTGAGCAAAGTCGTAACGACTGAGCTTTTGGCACCGGCAGACGGATCATTCATGAAACTCAGCGACGTTTTGGATGAAAACAACCGCCCTCTTTCAGGCACTGGATTTGCCATCAAGCCTCAAAACGGTCACGTCTATGCTCCGTTTGACGGTACCGTCAAATTCACGTTCTCAACCAAGCACACGCTCGGCATCATTTCTGACGACGGCCTTGAAGCCATCATTCACGTTGGTCTTGGCACCGTAAACCTTAGAGGCGAAGGCTTTGTTTCCCATTATCAGGACGGACAAAAAGTCAAGGCAGGACAGCTCCTGATCGAATTTGACCAGGACCTGATCAAAAAAGCGGGCTACAGCGACGTTGTCGTGACGTTCTTCACCCAGCCTAAGCGGATCGAATCCCTTGGTCAATTATGCGGTGAAACGGTCGCTCACAACGATAAAGTGCTTGAGGTTTCGCACAAATAACGAAAATAGGCTGGGAAAAAGTCTCTTTTCTCTCTTGAATTAAACAAAAAGTCGAACGAAGGCGGTCGGGTTGCGACTGACTTTGTCCGGCTTTTTTATTCCAAATGAATAAAAACTACTTTTTTCAAGCAGCAGTACTGCTCAACCAATCTTAGCCAAGATCTCACTCAAATTTACGAACAGAAGACCAATTTTCATCGATATGTCCGTAAACGGCAGTGCTTTTGACAAATGCAGTGCCTGATAAATCAGCGCGCCAAGCTATTTTGGGTTATTCTCATCATTGAAGGCGATTGTCATGAATATGCAAAAACCCGGATGATCTGCAGTCAATTGCAAATCATCCGGGTTTTTAATTTGAGGAAGAGTTTTTTCAAAAACTTTTTGACTTCTATTTCGTATAATCAACGTCCTTCGTTTCCGGAGTCAATGCCCACGCAACAACGGAAACGAGCGCCAATGCAAACATGTACAGTCCGGCAGAATGCAATCCGTATTGAGCGATCAGCCATGTCGTGATCGTCGGAGCAACGGCGGCACCGACAACGGCTGCCAGGTTGTACGTGATGCCGGCCCCTGAATAGCGCACCTTTGTCGGGAACAGTTCAGGCAGGACCGCACCGACCGGTCCGTACAAAGTTCCCATGATTACAAAGCCGACGCCGAGGAACAACAGCATGCCGACCATGTTGTGCCTGCCTTCAAGGAAAAACGGAAAGACCAAAGAAAAGACCACGAGCAAAACGGAAGCCGTCATCAAAACTTTCTTTCTGCCGATCTTGTCGGCAAGAACCGACGTTGCCATGATCAAAACGGCAAATTCAACGATTGCGCCCATCAATAACAATAAAAATTCAGAATGGCTGAAGCCGAGCGCCGTTGTTGCATATGACAAAGACCATGTCGTCAGCGTGAAGAACATTGCGTACGTCGCACCCATCAAGAACGTTCCTTTGAGGATTTCCTTCCAGTTGGACTTGAAGACTTCTCGAAGCGGTGAACGCGTCGTGTTGTCGCGTTCTTGTGCCAGCTTGAACAATGGCGTTTCCTGCAGGCGACGACGAACGTAAAGACCGATGACGACGAGAACGGCTGATGCCCAAAACGGAATGCGCCAGCCAAAGCTCTGCATTTGAGCCGGTGTCAAAACGTTTTCCAAAAAGAAGAACAAACCGTTGCAAATGAAGAATCCGATCGGTGCGCCGACTTCAGGAAAGGCTCCGTACAAAGCCCGCTTGTCTTCCGGCGCATTTTCGGTTGCGACCAAAACAGCACCTGACCATTCGCCGCCAAGACC
>OHAA01000606.1_pt1 | contig 19903 bp, 23 predicted proteins | sample 1606051 | NCBI WGS metagenome assembly OHAA01 (sample SAMEA3541493, study PRJEB24748) | human gut metagenome | biome: human gut; feature: human-associated habitat; material: faeces | place: China | collected 2012
ATCCGCCATTTCCGGATGCTCCTTGGAAAGGGAGACGCAGACCCCGGTATGCCTGCAGTAGGTTTCACAATTCAGCCTTACCGCATTAGCCGGCGCGGAGACGGTTTTCACCCTGCGAACCGCTTCATCTAAGTCCTTGACGATTTTATTGTAGCCCATCACCACAATGACGCTTTTCGGTCCGAAGGTCAAGGCCGCGACCCGGTTTCCGTTGCCGTCCACGTTATAAAGGACGCCGCTCTCCGTTACCGCGTTGGAGCTCATCAGGTATACGTCGGCGAAAAAGGACTTTCTATAAATTTCCTGAACCTGTTCTCTGGTCAGGCCCTTCTGATCCCGGTCCATCAGCTTCGGATAGCTTCCGCTTCTCAGCAGCTCCATCACGCCGCATTCCCGCAAGGACATAGAACCTCCAAAGGAGATCACGTCGTCAGGCTTCAGCAGGCCGGCCACCTGCGCGACAGCATCTTCCTTAGTCGCCGCATAATACGCCTGCATGTTATTTTTCTGCAGGCTTTCCATCGTTCTTTGAATTCTCTTTTCCACCACCGCTTTACAATTCTGATCCATTTTCCATCACCTCAGTTAACTTCATCTTGTTTCCGTCCTCAGATTTTTTGCATATTCCATAGCTTTCCTGTTCCTTTACCGGCTTCCGCCTCTATTTATCTTTTGCCGAGCCTTCCTCAAGATAGATTCTCCTGGCAGAAACAGCGTAAAAGCTATTTTCATTATACCGCTAAATTTTTAAAATGAAAAGCATTAGCGGATATATTGCTTGCTGGAATAGCCGGTAATATTTTGATAGCGAATTTGATACCAATCGCCGCTTTCCCCTAATATGGCGACCGTGGCGCCTTTAGGCGCCTGGCCGATCACCTGGGCGCTTAAGCTGGGCTGGCTGCGGATATTAAGAGGCGTTTGCTGGGTTGCTACTGTTCCCTGCCTCTGGGGCTGAGGCTGGCCTCCCGGGGGTACAAAGGGTATCCCAAAATACTCTGTTAAGGAAAGCACTAGATTTCTGGCGATATTATCAATATTATCCCGAATCCACTGGGCGTCGGCACTGTTATCATGATAAGCGGCCTCCAGCAGCACCGCCGGCGCTCTGGTTTGCTTCAGCTCGGCTAGGGTCGTGGTTGGTACGGTTTTGACCTTGTTTGGATCCGGATAAATCGCCTTAAAGTTATTTGCGATAATCTCTGCCGCCCTCTTTCCTTTGACGCTGCCGTCGTAGTAATACACATCGGTTCCCCGGATCTGCCCGGACAGGGCGGGCGGCGCGGCGTTGGAGTGGAGGGCCAGGTGCAGGTCATAGTTTCCGGCATTGCTTTGAGCAATGGCCTGGGACAATTTTTGGCTGGGTTCATTGCGGGTAAACTGGATTCCGCTGGAGTTCAGATAAGGCTCCATGGCGTCGGCAATCAAATTCATATAGTACTCCTCGTTGCCGCCGTCTACGTAGGGGTTATATTCCTGTAAAGAGGGGCTCAAGTAAATTTTCGGCATAATGTACTCCTTTCCTTGGTCAAAGGGCTATAGCCCGATTTTCTGAAAAAACGCTTCCGTACTCTGCAAGCCTGGCCTGAGATATCTTCCCAGCCCGAAAAGACATTCCGGATCACGGGTAATTTGATTGGTATGGCTTTCACAGGTCATGCTGGACTGAAACCCCATTGTCTTCAGCATCGTCTGGGTTCCGTCGCTGATCGCTCCAAAGGGATAGGCAAAGCAGGTCGGCGTCCAACCGGTCATTTGGCGGATCCTCTCCTGCGCCCTAGTCAGATCCTGGGTAAACGCCGCCTCATAATCCAAGTCGCTTTCCCCCTTCATTCGCTTGGCGCCTACTCTTTTTCCATCATAGGAATGCATGTTATAAGAATGGTTCTGAATCTCCACCCGGCCCGAATCTATCATTTCGTTAATGTTATCCCAGGTGATATGAGAATAGTTCGGATGAGCGTCTTCCGCCTGGCTGTATTCATCGGTATAGCGGCAGATCGGGGAAATTACGATCTTCGCGTCGTACTCCTCCAACAACGGAAAGGCGTAATAGTAGTTATTGTAATAGCCGTCGTCAAAAGTAAGCATCACTGGCTTCTCCGGCAGCGGAACACCTTTCTCCACATAATCGATCAGGTCCTGCACTACCACGGTATGGTATCCGTTTTCTTTCAGGTACTTTAAATCCGATTCGAACTGTGCCGGGGAAAGCACGTATTTTCCTTGCCGGGCTTCCTCCTTCAGCAAACCGTGATACATAATGATGGGAAGCTCACAGCCTTCCTCAGGCACGGCGTTTGCCGGCAGAAGGCCTCCGTGAAATCCCAAAACGGACAATAGCAAGGCCAAGCCCAGAACAGTTCCCCCCGCCGCCGCTTTCCCGCCTCGTTTCAACAGGCTGTATTTTCTTTCCATTACGCTGTCCTCCCGAATAACTACGCTCCTTTTATATATAGGAGGAAAATCTTTTTTTATGACTTCTTTAAAAAAAGACTTTACAAATGGAAAAATGTGTGTTATTCTATAAACAGAAACAATAACTATTATTGATTTTAGGAGAACTAAATGGAAAAGAGACAGAATTACAGCCGGAAAAGAGAAGCCATTCTATCTGCCATCTGTTCCACCGATATTCATCCCACTGCTGATTGGATCTATCAAAAATTAAAACCAATTTATCCTGATTTAAGTCTTGGCACGGTTTACCGCAACATTGCTCGATTCAAAGAAGATGGTTTGATTATAAGCGTCGGCGTAGTAGAAGGACAGGAACGATTGGATGGCACCACCGCTCCTCACGCCCACTTTATATGCTCCAAGTGCGGCTGCGTTTTGGATGTGGAAGATGTGGAGCAGGACGCCCAGCTTGATTTCGATGTTAGTAAGCGAATCCGCTGTCAGATTGATTCTCATGATCTAGTGTTTCATGGCATTTGCGAGGAATGTCTTAACGCCCAAAAGAACGCCGGTTAATAGTAAATAAAGGGATTTTCCCTTTATAAGATAGAATATTATGATTTGGAGGAATTTAAAATGAAGAAATTTGTATGCTCTGTTTGTGGTTATGTTTACGAAGGAGAAACCGCTCCTGATTTCTGCCCCCAGTGCAAGGCTCCTAAAGAGAAGTTCGTGGAGCAGAAAGGCGAAATGTCTTGGGCTGCTGAGCACGTAGTAGGCGTTGCCCAGGGTTCCAGCGAAGACATCATGGAGGATTTAAGAGCTAACTTTAACGGCGAGTGCACCGAGGTTGGTATGTATTTGGCTATGGCCCGTGTCGCCCACAGAGAAGGTTATCCGGAGATCGGCCTGTATTGGGAAAAGGCCGCTTATGAAGAGGCTGAGCATGCCGCTAAGTTTGCCGAACTTCTGGGCGAGGTTGTTACCGACAGCACTAAGAAGAATTTGGAAATGCGTGTAGAGGCTGAAAACGGCGCGACTGCCGGCAAGTTTGATCTGGCCAAACGCGCGAAGGCCGCTAATCTGGATGCCATCCACGACACCGTCCACGAGATGGCCCGCGACGAGGCTCGTCACGGCAAGGCTTTCGCCGGCCTTTTAAAGAGATATTTTGGTGAATAATCGAGGGAATAATGTATTGCGCCTAAATTCCTGGATTCTCTAAAAAGGAGAGCGGTTTTATGGCAGAGGAGCATAAAGAAGTATTGCGAAAATACTAACCTATGCCAAGTGAACGGGAAATAAGAAACCTCTATGTGAATGGACGAACCATTTGCATAGAGGTTTTCTTTTGCTTCTTAAAATTTTTCAGCGTCCGCAGGACGCGTAGCCGTCACCGAAGGGGGCGATCTTGGGGGTTTATCCCTCAACAAGCATTTTGGCGGGTAGAAAACCCGCCAAAATCGCAAACATGTACATGTTTGCATTGCTTGCCAGTCAGAAAAGTATGCAACACGGGCATTTCTTGACCTTTAATATGTTGAATCTGTGCTTTGAGTTTGTTATAATCAATTTAGTGCAGAGGAGGCATAATCCTATGGAATTGAGAGTCTTAAAATACTTTTTAATGGTTGCCAGAGAAGAAAATATTACAAAGGCGGCGGCTTTGCTGCATCTTACTCAACCCACGCTTTCCCGTCAGCTTATGCAGCTTGAAGAAGAACTGGGGGTAAAACTATTTCGTCGAAGCAAACACAGTATTATATTAACTGAGGATGGAATGCTGCTAAAACGACGGGCACAGGAAATTTTGTCTTTGGCAGATAAGACAAAGAGGGACTTCCTGTATAAGGACGAAAATCTGGAAGGCGTTATTTCAATCGGCAGCGGTGAATTTCGTTCTACAGAATATTTAGCAAAAATCATTGCAGCGTTCCGCAAAAAATATCCAAATGTAAAATACGAGATATATAGTGGAAATGCAAATAATATTCGTGACTATATTGAAAGAGGACTTTTAGACATTGGTTTAATGTCAGAGCCTATTGATGTGTGTAAATATAATTTTGTAAATATGCCGGTTAAAGAACAATGGGGCGTGTTTGTTTCAGGCAATTCTCCACTTTCTGAAAAAGAAAGCATATCTCCTGAAGATTTAATAGGAATGTCTATTGTGACTGCAACAGGCGACTTCAACCAAAGCCGTATCGGGAAGTGGCTTGACGATTATAAGGATCAGGTGGAAATTGTAGCAACGACGAATCTTCCTTATAATAATGCTGTGTTGGCAAAAGAAAATATAGGCGTGATGCTTAGTATAAACTTGAACTGCACATATGAAAACCTGCGCTTTATCCGATTACATCCGGCTTTAGAAGTTTCAACGGCACTGGCATGGAAAAAAGACCAGACATTTTCTGCTGCAACATCAGCATTTTTAGATTTTGCTAAGAAATACTTAAAAGACATAACTTATGATAAATTATAAGTATTAGACATTTTAAGCGGGTAAATCTATAATAAAGGTGTTCCAAAGTGGAGCGCCTTTATTTTTTATGTCAAGGAAAGGAGTCCAAAATGACAATTCACGAAGCGAGCGAGAAATATAATATTCCCATTAAAATTTTGCGGGAATACGAAAGCTGGGGATTGTGCGGCGAAGTGAAAAAGATAATGGGATCGTGGCATTACGATGACAGTGATATTGAACGGTTAAGTACCATCATGACGCTTCATGATGTGGGATTTACCAATGATGAAGTTGAAGAATATATGAAACTTCTTTTGCAGGGAAAAGCCACGGAAAAAGAACGGTTAAAAATGCTCAACGACAAGCGGTACGGAACTCTTGACGAAATCCATTTTAAGGAAAAACAGTTGGACCGCTTGGATTATCTTCGATTTGAAATTCAAAAAGGAAATCAAAATTCTGCAAAATAGGAGGATTTTACGATGAAGAAAAATATCGGAAACAATTTAGCTTTGTACCCTACTCCGCTGATTGTCGTCGGTACAATGGTAAACAATAAGCCCAATTATGTTTTGGTAGGCCACCTTGGTATTATCGGCCATGATCGTATTATGGTAAGCCTGTCGGCGGCACATTATACCAATCAGGGGATTAAAGAAAATCGCTCGCTGACCATCAATCTCGTAGACGAAAAAATGCTTGCAAAGGCAGACTATGTTGGCTGTGTCAGCGGGAATACGACAGACAAATCCGGTGTGTTTGGTTATGATACCGCTGAAACTGGAGCGCCGATTATCAAGGAATCCCCACTGGTTATGGAATGTATTGTAGATGACATTTACAAAACGGAAGGATTTGAGAGTTTCATTTGCAGGAATGCTGCCGTCCATGCTGATGAAACAATTTTAGATGAAAAAGGAAAAATTAACTACGAGGACTTCAAGCCTATACTGTTTGAAATGCCAACCTATAAATATCTCCGCACAGGCGATGTGATTGGAGATTGTATGAAAATCCATAAGGAGAGGTGATATGGATGAACGAAATTTTTTTAAATAACGGTGTAAAAATCCCACTGCTCGGTTTTGGCGTTTTTCAGATAACCGATCAAGAGATATGCGAACAAAGCGTATTAGCGGCACTGAAAACAGGCTATCGAATGGTTGACACCGCCGCTTGTTACGGAAATGAAAAAGCAGTTGGCAGAGCAATTCAAAAAAGCGGGATTGACCGAAAGAAAACCTTTCTTGTATCAAAAGTTTGGGTTCAGGATGCAGGATATGAAAAAACAAAATGGTCCTTTGAAAGGACGCTTCAAAATCTGCAAACGGACTATCTCGATTTGTACTTGATTCATATGCCATTTGGAGATTATCACGGCAGTTGGCAGGCGATGGAAGAACTTTATGGGCAGGGTAAAATTAAGGCGATTGGCGTTTGTAACTTTTTATCCGACAGATTAGAGGACTTGATTTTAAGCCATACGATTGCACCTATGGTCAATCAGGTAGAGCTGCACCCTTTTTGCCAACAGAAAAAGCTGCGGCAAATGATGCGGGAACACGCTATACAGCCTATGGCGTGGGCTCCGTTTGCGGAAGGACAGAATAATATTTTCCGAAATCCCACTCTTTCTGAAATAGGGGCGAAATATAATAAAACGCCTGCACAGGTGATTCTACGGTGGTTACTGCAAAGCAATATCGTTGCCATTCCAAAATCTGTTCACGCAGAACGAATCGAAGAAAACTTTAAGATAGACGATTTTGTTCTTTCAGTAAATGATATGCAAAAAATTGAGTGTATGGACATGAAAAAATGTCTGATATTAGATATACAGAGCCTTGATGAAGTAAAGCGATTACACAATATCCGCTTTGAGCAATAAAAAACGAGGATTTCCCGTGTAAATTTGAAAGGAGATTTCACAATGAAAAAAGTATTTTCAATTCTTATGGTTTTTACCCTACTATTCTCTTTGGCAGCATGTAGCAGCAACACAAACAGCGGAGATGCTTCATCCCCAGCACCACAGAGCAGCGAGCCGAGTTCTTCCCAAGACGAAGGATCCAATCATTCGAGTGCCGCTCCCGAATCCTCTGTCCCGGAATCCGAGCCTGTGGAGACTGGATCGAGATCGTTGGTGGTCTATTTTTCGTGGTCGGGCAATACTGAAAATGTTGCAAAGTCGATCCAGAGCCAAACAGATTCTGATATTTTTGAAATCGTACCCGCCACGCCGTACAGCGACGATTATGATTCTGTTGTTGATTTGGCGCAAGTAGAACAAGGGGAAAACGCCCGTCCAGAGATAGCGGACAGCATTGAAAACCTTGCGGATTATGATGTCATCTATGTGGGTTTCCCCAACTGGTGGGGAGATATGCCGATGATTCTCTATACATTCTTTGACAGCTATGACCTGTCCGGCAAAACGATTGCCCCCTTCTGTACCAGCGGCGGCAGCGGCCTTTCCAATACGGTCAATGAAATGAAAGAACTTGAGCCGGGTGCAACGGTAACAGATGGGCTGCATATCGGCAGCGGTTCTTCGTCTAACCCTGATAACGCGGTAAGCGAATGGCTTTCTGAAATTGGGCTTGCAAAATAGGAGGCGGTCATATGAGGAAAATCTTATCCGTTTTGTTGGCGCTGCTATTCGTCTGTTCATTAGCGGCTTGCAGCCAGAAGGAGAACAATGATGATACGACTGTATCGACCGAGGATAACAGTTTGGAGGTAATCGAAGTGGAAATGCCCGAAGATTTTGTTCTGATTCAGGGCGGCACATTTCAAATGGGAAGCCCGGAATCAGAGGCGTGGCGCAGCGCCGATGAAATGCAGCACACCGTTACCGTCAGTGACTTTTACATGAGTAAATATGAGTTGACACAAGAAGAATATGAAGAAATTATGGGAAACAATCCCAGTAATTTTTCGGGTGAAAATTTGCCTGTGGAAAATGTTTCTTGGCTGGACGCGGTAGCTTTTTGCAATGCAAGGAGCGAAAAAGAAGGTTTAACACCCGTTTATACCATCGACGGCCAGAATGTTGCTTGGGACAGAAGCGCGAACGGCTACCGCCTGCCTACTGAAGCGGAGTGGGAATGTGCTTGCCGGGCCGGAACAACCACACCGTTTTATATGAAAAACTCACCGAGCGCCGAAGAAGCCAATTATTACGGGCATTACCCTTACGAAATTGAAGATAATTATTTTTCACAGGAAAATTTGCAGGTGCAGCCCGGTGAATATCGGCAGACAACGGTTGCGGTAGGCAGCTTTTCGGAAAACCCTTATGGACTTTACGATATGCACGGCAATGTAGGCGAATGGGTATGGGATTATTATGGAGAGTACCCGAGCGAGGAACAGACCGATCCTGTCGGTGCGGAATCCGGCACACTTCGGGTTTACCGAGGCGGTGGCTGGAATGATTTTGCCAAAAATATGCGTTCCGCTTATCGTGCCACTCTGGAACAGGACAAAGGCAGCTTTAATATCGGGATCCGTTTGGTAAGGAACGCTGCGCCCGGAACGGGCAGCGTATCCGGCGCAGGCACACAGGCTGCTGGTGAAAACGGCGATGGTAAAATTTTGATTGCCTATTTCTCTTGGGGCGGAAATACAGAGGGCGTTGCTGAGGAAATCCAGCGTCAGACGGGTGCAGACTTGTTTGAAATCACAATGGTAAATCCCTATTCCAGCGACTACAACACCGTTTTGGACGAAGCGCAAAGGGATCAGAAAGCACAGGCGCGCCCGGAGCTTGCAAGCCACGTGGAAAATATGGACGAGTACGATACCATTATGATCGGCTATCCAAACTGGTGGGCTTCCATTCCAATGCCAGTTGCCTCTTTCTTGGAAGAATATGACTTTTCCGGCAAAACAATACTTCCGTTCTGCTCTCACGGCGGTGGACGTTTCGGCCAGAGCTTGACCGCGATTACCAAGCTGGCGTCAAACGCTGCAATGGGCGAAGCCTTGTCGGTTCATTATTCCGGTGGCTCGGAACTGCCGGATGATGTTGCTGAATGGCTCCAAAATAATCATATCAATTAGAAAGGCGATAAAAATGAAGTATTTATCTTATGAAGAATTTGAAAAAGGAAATATGTTTGGAAAAGGAAATTTGAACGAAGCCTTTGCACAGTATTTTATCGGAAATTCTTATTTGAATCCTCTGACAAACCCAAAGGAAACCGTGTTCCTTGCCAATGTGACCTTTGAGCCGGGCTGCCGCAACAACTGGCATATTCATCACGCCACAAGCGGAGGGGGGCAGCTTCTTATCTGTACCGCTGGCGAAGGCTGGTATCAGGAGAAAGGTAAAGCGGCTGTCAGCTTGAAGCCGGGTATGGTGATTACCATACCGCCCGAAGTGAAGCACTGGCACGGTGCGAAAAAGGATAGCTGGTTTTCACACATTGCTGTGGAAGTGCCGGGAGAAAAGACTTCCAACGAATGGTGCGAGGCTGTAACGGATGAAGAATACAACGAACTGGAGGGAAAATAAAATGAGCAAAAAATTAGTAGCATATTTTTCGGCAAGCGGCGTTACAAAATCTGCGGCCGAGCGTTTGGCAAAAGCAGCGGACGCGGACTTATTTGAAATTCAGCCTCTTGTCCTCTACACAAAGGCTGACTTAGATTGGACAAACAAAAAAAGCCGTAGTTCCGTTGAGATGAACAACCCGGATTCACGTCCGGAAATCGCAAAAAAGGTTCCTAATATGGAAAAATATGACATGGTATTTCTCGGCTTCCCAATCTGGTGGTATGTTGCACCGACCATTATCAATACTTTTGTGGAAAGCTATGACTTTTCGGAAAAGACGGTTGTTCCCTTTGCCACCAGCGGCGGCAGCGGAATGGGAAAAACCGAAGAAATGCTGCGCGCTCTTTGCCCGAATGCAATTTGGAAAAAAGGGAAAATGCTCAATCAAATTTCGGACACAGAGCTTAAGAAGTGGCTGGACGACATTTTATAAGTGATTCGGAAGGCGGAACATGATTATGCAATATACGAAATTAGGATATTCAGATTTGAATGTGTCCCGTATCTGCATGGGCTGTATGGGATTTGGCGACGCGCAAAACGGGCAGCATACTTGGACGGTGGACGAAACACGATCCCGTGGAATCATAAAAAGAGGTTTGGAGCTCGGCGTAAACTTCTTTGATACGGCGATTGCTTATCAGAGCGGGACAAGTGAGCAATATCTTGGCAGAGCAATCAAGGATTTTGCAAAGCGTGAGGATGTTGTAATCGCAACAAAATTTTTGCCCCGCACCAGGGATGAAATGGAAGCAGGGATCACAGGCCAGCAGCACATTGAAAAAATGCTGGATAAAAGCCTTAAAAATCTCGGTATGGATTATGTGGATTTATACATTTACCATATGTGGGACTATACCACTCCCCTATACGACATTATGGAGGGGATGAATAATGCGGTAAAAGCAGGCAAGGTACGATATATCGGTATCTCCAACTGCTTTGCGTACCAGCTTGCCAAAGCTAACACACTTGCCGAAAAGGAGGGATTTGCCAAGTTTATTTCCGTACAGGGGCATTATAACCTGATCTTCCGTGAGGAAGAACGGGAAATGGCGAAGCTGTGCCGGGAAGATCATATTGCGATGACCCCGTACAGTGCCCTTGCAGGAGGGCGGCTGTCCAAGCACCCCGGCGAAACTTCAAAGCGTTTGCTGGAGGACACCTATGCAAGGCTGAAATATGATTCCTCCGCCAAGCAGGACAGCGTTATTATTGACCGGGTTTCCGAACTTGCTGATAGGCACGGAGTATCTATGACCGAAATCTCCCTTGCGTGGCTCTTAACAAAGGTTGCCGCTCCTGTTGTGGGTGCGACGAAACTCCATCACATTGAGGGTGCGGTCAAAGCAACGGAGCTGGCATTAAACAATGACGAAATTGCTTATTTAGAGGAACCCTATGTCCCTCACAATTTGGTGGGCGTTATGGCGCAGAATACACCGGAGACAGCAAAGGAACAGCATGTATGGTCTACCGGAAATCAAGAAATCTGAAAGGAGAACTGAAAAATGGACTTGCATAGAACGGATCCCGAATTTACAGAACGCTTTGAATATTTTGCATTTCACGAAGTGCAAAACGACGAAAACCAGCAATTAGAAGATAAGACACGTTGCATGGCGATTTTAGCGGCGCTGATTGGCTGCAGCGGCGTGGATGCATACAAGGAAATGCTGCCGAAAGCGCTTGAAAAAGGTGTTACGCCGGTAATGGCAAAGGAAATTGTCTATCAGGCAACCGACTATTTAGGCTATGGCAGAATGTTGCCGTTCCTGCACTGCACAAACGAAATTTTTTTAGAAAAAGGTATCGAACTGCCGCTTGAAGGACAGGCGACTACTACCCTTGAAAACAGGCTTGAAAAAGGGATTAAGGCACAGGCTGAAATTTTTGGCGAACATATGAAAGAAGCGTGGAAAACCGGACATATCAACCGCTGGATCGCGGCTAACTGCTTTGGGGATTACTATACGCGAAAAGGGCTTACCCTTGCCGAGCGCGAGCTTATCACATTCTGCTTTCTTATGGCGCAGGGCGGCTGCGAGCCGCAGCTTATCGCCCATGCCAAAGGGAATATGAATCTGGGTAACGACAGGGATTTTCTTATCCGTGTTGTTTCGCAGTGCTTACCTTATATTGGTTATCCCCGCAGTTTGAATGCGATAACTTGTATTAACAAGGCGGTGGAGGAATGAAACCGAAAATAGCTGTAAAACTGGCGGTTGATCTTCTGATGACCATTTTGCTTTTGCTGTTGATGGGTTATCAGTTTTGGGGAGAAGCGGAGCACGAATGGATTGGTGCCGGAATGCTTGCCCTTTTCATTGCCCATCACCTGCTCAACCGAAACTGGCATAAAAACATCTTCAAAGGGAAATATACGGCGCTTCGCACGGTTACGCTCTGTGTGGATGTTCTAATATTGATTTCCATGCTGGCGCAGATGTATAGCGGCATCATTATGTCCCGCTATGTTTTCAGCTTTTTACCGATAGAGGCCAGTATGTCTTTAGCACGCAGGCTGCATATTCTCGGCGCTTATTGGGGGTTTCTTTTTATGAGCCTGCACTTGGGGCTGCACTGGAACATGGTTTTGGGAATGTTTCAAAAAATGGTGAGGATAAAAAAGAGTTCAAAAATCCGAAGTATCAGCACTTTTATCGCTGGTTTTGCGATTGCCGGATATGGCGTTTGGGTATTTATCAGCCGAGATTTCCCAACCTATCTTTTTTTGAAAAGTGAGTTTGTGTTCTTGGATTACAGTGAACCCAAAATCCTGTTTTATATAGACTATATTGCTCTGATGGGACTTTGCATCTTTATCGCCCATTACGGCCTAAAGTTATGCAGGCAAATCGGAGGAAAAAGGAGGCAGACAAAATGAAAAAAAGTTTTGCCATTGTTTTAGGCTTCATTTTGTGTCTGTGCCTTTCTGCCTGTTCTGGGCAGGAAGTGACACAACAAACATCATCACAACTAAATTCAAGTCAGGAACAATCCGACACAGGAACGGATGATGCCAGTAGCTCGGATAAGGTGCTGACTGATGCGGCAGAAAGCGATGCAACTGTTTCTTTGGAAGCGGAGGAAGAATCTATGGAACGGAAATTAAAATTGACAGTAGAAGGACAGGAATTGAGTATTACGCTGTACGATACTCCTGCGGCAAATGCTCTGTATGATATGCTGCCACTCGAGCTTACTTTTGAGGATTTTAACGGTGTGGAGAAAATCAGTTATCTTACTGATGAACTTCCTACCGAAGGAGAGCCGGAGGGCTGTGACCCCGATGTAGGTGATTTCTGTCTGTATGCACCGTGGGGAAATCTCTCAATTTTCTATCAGGATTTTCAGTATTCCGATAGTCTGATTATGCTGGGGCATATTGATACCGGAATGGATGTCATATCGAATATGAATAAAGATTTTTCCGCAACACTGGAACGAGTCGAATAAAACATAATCGTACAAGGTGAATTTCTTGTATTACGGGTACTATAGATTGATTTTTTTACTGTCTTTTGTCTGCACGCCAGAATAAAGATTTATTGAAAAAGGTTGCGGTAGATACGATATGAAGGTTATTAGGTGGTGATGATATGGGAAATTAGCTGTACTTGATTTAGCTGAAACCGGCAGGCAGATTGGGGAAAAACTGTTTGCCCTGCTTTCCGCAGATCAGCAGCGAGAGTTAGCGCAGTTTATCCTTGAAGCGACTACAAGCCGCATCAACATAAACGATATACCATATCAAACCATCTTCCGTGGCAAATATTCTATTCCCAAAAAATCGAATCATCCCCTGACGGAAGTGCAGGTGGGAGATTTATACTTCTGTTTGGAGCATCGGCTTATTACAATTCGTGAACAGCCGGTAGAACTAACCGTCAAAGAATTTGAAATCTTTTCCCTGCTTATCTTAAATCCAAAGCGTGTATTCACCTATGAAATGCTTATGGATCTGGTGTGGGAAGAAGATTATACCTACTATTCCCACAAAGCAGTCAACAATCATGAGTAATTTACGGAGGAAGCTAAAGATTGCGCCCGATCTGCCGGACTATGTGAAAAGCGTCTACGGTATCGGCTATAAATTTGAAATCTGAGGAATGCCATCATGGTCCATAAAAGCCATGGTGGTATTTTTTTGTGGAAACACCTACAAAAACACCCTTCAAAATGTCACGGCTAATAGAAGGATATTTTTTTGAATTTTCCAATGAGAACCCCCGAAAAAGCGCCCTCAAAATGAAATGAATATTAGAGGGACATTTTTGTGTTTACCAGTGCAACAATCCTCCGAAAAATGTACGGATATATGAGAGGTATTTTAAACCATCTCAAATTTATTTTCAAAAGGGGGTGTCATTTTGCTTTCAAAATGTACGGATAGATAGGGAGAGTTTTTTAACAGCCTGAAAGGAGGTGATGGGCATCAAAGAGAAAATCCCCATCATGACCTATTCCCAGTACCGCAGAGCCAGAAAGCTGGTCCATCAGTGCTGCAACTATGACGGCGGGAACTGCCTTGCCCTTGACGATGGAGAAGAATGCGTCTGTGTGCAGAGTATTTCCTACTCCCTGCTGTGCAGGTGGTTTCGCGCCGCTGTCCTGCCTTTGGATGAATCGTTGGAGACTGCTTTACTTCATCAAAAGGAGCAAAAGCGGTGTACTGTCTGCGGCCAGCCATTCCTTCCCGGTTCCAACCGGGCGAAATACTGTAAGATCTGCGCCGCCATCATTCACCGCAGGCAGAAAACCGCCAGCGACCGGAAAAGGAGGGCTGCCTACGGACAATTAGAGATGAAAAAACCTTGATTCTACAGGCTTTGTAAACGCTGGTCAACGGGATAGAGGGATAAATCCCTTATACCCGCCAAAAACGAGCTTCTAACTGTCCGTATTGGGATTTTCCGTATTCGGGATTCCAGGACACGGCAAAGCGGACGCTCTGGAGCGCCTATATCCTACATTTCAGTCCATGGCTTCCCCGCCTCTCTGACCGCCCGGATTTAGACGGTAGTTAATAAGAAAGAGTTAAATACAAAATAGTCAATATCAATCAATCTATCATAGCGATGGATGGATAGAAAGGAGAATTTATGATTCCATACAAAACAGATACCGATATTTCATCTTACATCATTTTCCCACGGTTCCTTATCTCTCTGGATTTATCCAATGACGCCAAGGTGCTGTACGCCCTGCTTTTAGATCGGGCGGGGATTTCCAGAAAGAAAGGATACATCGAAGCGGATGGGACCATCCGCCTGTATTCCACCGTGGAGGACGCCAAAGCGAAACTTCGACGGAGCAGGCAAGTGACAACGCGTGCGTTTCACGAACTGGAATCCTGCGGCCTAATCTTCCGCCGGAAACAGGGTCTTGGCAGACCAGCTATTATCACATTGAATTTACCTGTTGACAAAAGGAGGAACGCCAATGACCGATGAACAAAAGCTGTATGAACTGCTGAAAGACTTTGATCCTGCTGTGGGGGAACGGATGGAAAAACATTTCAGAGACGGAGCGTTTTACTTTGACCTTGGCGGCAGCAGCTATCCTTTCTTTGAGGGGAATACCGTCTACACGGTCATTCCCCACTTTGCGGAAAAAGGCTCGGAAGGGATCGTGAAGAAACTGAAGCGGCTAATGGAAAAAGATTTGAAAGAGAAAGAACCGGAAAGATAGCTGCAAAAAGCCAATCGGAGCGTTATAATAAGGGCAACCGTTTACTTGGCTGCCTGAACAGAAAGGAGAAGCAAATGAACCAGCAGCCAGAAAAAATCACCGCTTTATACTGCCGCTTGAGCCAGGACGACGCCCTGGACGGGGAAAGCAATTCCATTACCAACCAGAAAGCCCTGCTGAGCAAATATGCCGCCGACCATGGATTCCGAAACATCCGGTTCTTTGTAGACGATGGATTTTCAGGGACCAGCTTCCAAAGGCCGGGATTCCAGGAGATGATGCGATATGTGGAGGATTACAGCGTATCCGCTGTGATTGTCAAAGACCTGTCCCGACTGGGCAGGGAGTATTCCTACATGGGGCGGCTTCAGGATTTCATCTTTCCTGCCTATGACGTCCGCTTTATCGCTATCAACGACGATGTGGACAGCGCCAAAGGGGAAAATGATTTTGCGGTGTTCAAAAATGTATTCAACGACTACTACGCCAAGGATACCAGCAAGAAAATCCGGGCAGTGGTAAAAATGCGGGGCGAAGCAGGGGAACATCTTGCCAGCAACCCGCCTTATGGCTACATAAAAGACCCGCAGGACAAAAAGAAATGGATTGTGGATGAAGAAGCGGCAAAGGTGGTGCGGCGTATCTTTAACCTCTGTATTGCGGGGAAAGGACCCATGCAGATTGCTAAAATCCTCACAGCCGATAAGGTACCGACCGTTACCGCCTATCACGCCAGGCAGAAAGGCTGGGCCATGCCTGAGAATCTTTATCAGTGGTGTGCCAAATCTGTCGCCGGGATATTGGAGCGGCGGGAGTACACGGGCTGTACCGTGAACTTCAAGACCTATACCAAGTCCCTGAAATTCAAAAAGCGGATGGAAAACCCGGTTGAGAACCAGCGCATTTTTGAGGATACCCAGCCCGCCATCATTGAGAAGGGACAGTGGGAACGGGTACAGGAACTGCGAAAAAACAAACGCAGGCCAGCAAAAACAGAAAGAACCAGCATGTTCTCCGGCCTGCTCTACTGCGCCGACTGCGGGGCGAAACTGTACTTCTGCACCTGCAACACTTACAAGGACGACAGCCAGAACCATTTTGTCTGCTCCAACTACAAGAGCAACACCGGCTCCTGCAAAATCCACTATATCCGGGAACAGGTGCTTTACCGGATCGTGTTGGAAACCATACAGCAGACATTGAGTTATGTCCGTATGTTCCGGAAGGATTTCAAGCTGGAAATGCTGGCGCAGGACGAGGAAAGCCGCAAGGCAGAGCTGGCGGAAAAACAGAAAGCCCTCTCCGGGGCGAAAAAACGGATGGAGGATTTGGACCGGATTATCCAGCACATCTATGAGGACAATGTGCTGGGCAAGCTGTCGGACAGCCGGTATTTAAAATTATCCCGCCAATACGAGAAGGAGCAGGCGGAGATTGAACAGCTTGCCGTTGTGTTGGAACAGGAAATTGAAACACAGGCCGGGCAGGTTTCCGATGTGAACGAGTTTCTGAAACTGGTGGACAAGTACCTGGATATTCCGGAACTTGACGCCGCCATTCTCAATGAGCTTGTGAGCAAAATTGTGGTACACAGTCCGGTAAAGGAGAATGGAAAGAAGCATGTACAGATCGATTTGTATTTCACCTATGTGGGACAAATCCGCATCCCTTTGAAGATTGGAAGGGAGTCCCTAAACGAATCGGAACCGGCGTGACTTAACACGCCGGTTCCAACCAAATTTCTTTTTACTTCCTTATGGGACGCTGCCTTATTCCGCTCTCCTTTTATTATGCTGACGATGATCCTTGAGAACAATCTATAAAGAACACAGAAACAGGTCTGCCGTCTGTCAAAAGCGAAAGTATACACTAACAGTATCTATATACGGTATTAAAAACGGCCGGTAAAAAAGGCAGCCGCCTTTCAAGTAAAGCGGCTGCCTTTTTTATCAATCTGTTGCTTTCAGCAAAAACGAGGCGATATCCTCATAAACCTGTTCTCTATTCGTTTCATTGAGAATTTCATGTCTTCCGCCGGGATAAAGGATCAGCTTGACATCATGGCCGGTTTTCACCAAACGGTGGTAAACTTTTCTAACGCCCTTTCCAAAATCCCCTACCGGATCCTGGTCTCCAGAAACCATTAAAATCGGAAAATCAGTCGGTACGGAGCGGAACCACTGCGGCTTATTCACGTCGAAAAGCAGAGTGACCAAATCCCGATAGCCGGACACTGTAAAATCGAATCCACACAACGGATCCTGATTGTACAAATCCACCTGAGCCTCATCCCGAGAGAGCCAGTCATTCTCCGTGCGGGCCGGCTGAAAGGAACGGTTATACCCACCAGTGGTTAATTTTTTTAGCTGGTCGTCATGAGCCTTGGGACCCTTTTTCATTACAATTCTGTTGGCGTAAGCTAGGCCCATCTTCATAACAGCAGGAGAAAAACCCGCGCTGGTGCCGCAGAGTACCGCTGCGCTGACTCCTTCACCATAGTCGCTGAGATAACGCCTAGCCAAAAAAGAACCCATACTGTGGCCCATGAGCATATAAGGAGCACTGGGAAAGTCTTCCTGGATAATCCGGCGCAGCTTATTCATATCCTTTACCAGATTCTGATAGCCTCCCGGACCAAAATAACCAAAGCTCTCCTCATCCACCGCCGATTTTCCATGCCCCGCATGGTCGTTGACACAAACCACAAATCCCTTCGCCACCAAGTATTTGGCGAAACTTTCATACCGGAGGCTGTGCTCCGCCATACCGTGAGCGATCTGGAGAATCCCCCGGACCGCATTTTTATCCGCCGGAGCGAACCCCCTGGCGAAAATTCTTCCTTCACCGCTGCTGGCGTCATAGCTCATTTCTTTTGTGGTATACTCCATGGTTTCAACCTCCAAATTACGCCGCCGGAATTGACAAAGCTGTTAAATAGAGTCTGATTGGTTATTGTCCAGCACCGAAGTGCAGTGGGGACAGCGCTTTGCTTCCAGAGAAATTTCGGAGCAGCAGTAGGGACAAATCTTTGTGGCAGCCTTTTGCTCCTCCACTGGCTTTTTTCCCCATTTGGACAGCTTATTGGTCAGCTTCACAAACAGGAAGATTACCAAAGCCATGATGACGAAGTTCAGCACCGCAGTCAGAAACGCGCCGTATCTGATCGTGGCCTGTCCCACGGTAATGGCCAAAGAGTCAAAATTCACCTGACCGAACAGGCCCAGCAGCGGGGAAATAATATCCCCCGTCAGCGACGTAACGATCGCTTGAAACGCTGCGCCGATAATAACGCCGATCGCCAAATCCATCACGTTACCCCGCAAGGCAAATTCTTTAAATTCCCCTAAAAACTTTTTCATAACAATGCACCCTTCCATTTCCATTTTGCATCTTATAGAATAATTATACCATTCCCCGCGTAATATTTGTGCCTATTTTGTAAATTTTTTCTAATTCTTTACGAGCGGGCACTGCAAACAACTGTTTTACTTTCCTCTGCCGCCGCGGGTCGGAGCGTTCTTCGCCGCATATCGCTCACATCTTTTGGACACCGCGGTCGGATTGCGTTTTCCAGAAGCACCAAGACGCTGTAAAAGCAGCTTCGCGGCATAGCGCGCTCTCCATTTTCCGCAGCATGCCTCGCGATAATTGTTTGCGCAGCGTTGGAAAGCCTTGCCAAACGTCTGGACGATACCAATATGAAAAATCTAATTATGCTTTTTGACTACAGACAGCCGTAGATACAGAAAAAATGGAATATGCTTCCCGCCAGCACGAACAGATGCCAGAGGGAATGCACATACTTCCTTTTCTTTCCTATTCCATACAGCGCCGCTCCTACCGTATAAAAAACGCCTCCAGCCAGCAAAAGAATCATCTCCCAAAAGGGCATGGAGCCGGCCAGAGGCTTCGCGGCGAAAATCACCGCCCACCCCATACAGATATAGCATACCATCGACAGCCTTTGGAACCGCTTTAAATTAACAGCGTTAAATACGATTCCCACCACGGCTGCCGCCCAGATGACGCCAAACAGCACCCACCCCACCGTTCCGCCGATGATGACAAGGCTCAAAGGCGTATAGGTGCCGGCGATCAGCAAAAAAATGGAGCAATGGTCCAAGATGCGGAACACCCTCTTTCCCTTGTTCACTCCTAAAGCGTGATACAGGGTGGAAACCAAATATAAAAGAATTAACGTGGCGCTGTAAATAGACAAGGACACAACCACAATCGGATCGCCGGGAGCGCTCACCAAAAGAAGCACCAGCGCCGCGATCGATAAAAGCACCCCAATCCCATGGCTGACGGCGCTTAAAATCTCCTCTGAGGCAGAATAAATGGGAAGCCCCAAAAGGCGGCGCTTTTCCTCCCGCTGTTCTTCCTTAAGCCTATTCACCGTCTTCTCTCCTTTCAACGCCAGTCAGATCAAAACTGGGAATGAAGTCCTTTTTTGCCGAGCTTAGCTCCTGTACAAAGCCGTTTAACTCCAGGCGGAACAGCTCATCCTGCACCTTCTCATACTCCCTTCTGGTGATCCTGCGGTTGAGCTCAGGGAATTCCCCCAGGCGCACTCTCCCATAGGGAACGTATTGTCCCATCAGGCTCACAAGAATCTGATCGCCAAACGCTTCTTTCAAAAATCGGAGCGCGCCAATGGCGTTTTGCGTAGCCAAAGGCAGCACCAAATGCCGGACTACCGTTCCTCTTACCAGCATACCGTCCTGACCGAATACCGGCCTTCCCGTCTGTCTGACCATCTCTGGGATTGCCTTAGA
>OHAA01000612.1_pt1 | contig 19864 bp, 10 predicted proteins | sample 1606051 | NCBI WGS metagenome assembly OHAA01 (sample SAMEA3541493, study PRJEB24748) | human gut metagenome | biome: human gut; feature: human-associated habitat; material: faeces | place: China | collected 2012
GGCTGATATCTGGAATCTGATACTCTCCGTTCTGGCTGTAAGTGATCTCTCTCATAGTCTGTTTCCTCCTTATTTTCTTCTCTATCTTCTGTTTTATTTGTACCGCTTTCACGAATTAACGTGTTAAATTCATTATAGACTACTTCTTTTTCTTTTGCAACCGTTTTCAGGTCATTTTCCAGATTATTCAGCACATATCGTCCAATCTGCATCAGGACTGGTCTGCTGATCTCATTGACTGCACTTCCCAGATGTCCTAATACTATCAGCTGATTAAAGTCCGTAATATGCCGAAAATCCTCTGCATCCAGATATTCCTGTGCATCCAGTCCACACCGGTTTAGTAATACATACCAGACACTATTGGTCATCAGTTCCCGAAATTCGACTTCCTGATTCTGTTCGTCCAGTTCTTCCAGAAATGTCCCTGTTACGTCCAGTCTCAGTTCTTCCAATGCATCTGGAAGCCATTCTTGCATACTCTCCTTCGCTGCCTGATACAGACTTTCAGCAAGTCCTCCTTCTGTATCTTCCAGTGATAACTGCTCCTGCAGATAATCTGCCACCAGCTGTTCTCCTTCCACCGGAAGATTCCATAACTGAGGATCCTTTCCAAGATTCCGCACTTTATAAGTGTCCTGCACATCAAATACATACCGAAGTTTCGTTTTCGGTCCGGAAGTATTGTCAATCAAGGCAATCCCTTTGGATCCCTTTTTGATCCAGCGGTACATCTTCTGATTCCAGATTTCCATGGATGCTACGGCAGTTGCTTCCGGTCGCTGTGCATAAATTAAAAGCTGTTCTGGAAAAGTGTATTTGTACAGTCTGGATGCAGTGTTTAGGAACCGCATCCATTCCTGCGGACTGGCAGCTACATCTTTTGCCACCTCTTCCGTCAGCTGTTCCATTGCATATAATTTATTTGCCATGCGCTACTCCTTTTCATAAAATCAGGGACTGCTTAGCACAGTCCCCTTAAAATCATCGTTGTTACTCTTTATAATGCTGTGGCAAGCTCTTTTGACTTATTCTTTGGCACTTTGTCTCCCTCTTTTGCCTTGATTTCTGCCTTAGCTTTCTCCAGTCTTCCATGGATTCCACCTTTTACTTCCGCTTTTTCGGCTGCTTTTTCTTTCTCCAAACGAGCTTCCCTACGCTCAGCATTTTCCATAACTGCCGTTTTCCCATCACAAAACTGAACTTTATCGGAAAGCTGCTCCTGTCTCTCCACCTTTGTCTCATTGACTTCCTGTACCATCGCATTTAATTCCGGAACCTGAAAAATGCCGTTATCAGGAAGAATCAGCACTTCATGAATGGAAGATGGGATGACAAAGTAATCACTTCCCAGGCATTCCCCAATCTGTTTACGAATATCTTCCTGCAGTAACAGGGAAGCTCCATTCATCTTAGCTTTGTTTGTCAGACAGAACATTGGGTTTTCCATGGCTTCCATATCCATTTTTTCATTCAGCAGGTTTTCTGGTTCTTCACCAAAAATCATAGATTTGATAATCTCATTCATATCCATAAGTGTGACACCACGTTTTCGGTCTGCCACCATCGCATCCGCTTGAATCTGTTCGGCAGATACTCCCCACTCGTTCATCAGAGAAACAGTCACCGGAATACTGCTGATCCCTTCTCCATTTTCCTCCAGATTTACTGCATAATAAGCTGCAAAATCTCCGTGTTCTGTGACTACTTTATCTGCAAGAAGATCGGTATTCCATTCCTTATCACAAATTCTCATCTGTAATTTGTCCTTCATCTTTTCATAATCCAGAATATCTGGAACTCCCATATCAAAAAATTCTGCTTTTCCCTGTGCCTCAATACGCATATCAGCCACATCGCCAACACAAGAGTCTACATCTTTTCCATGGATATATTCCTGGTAGAGGGAATCCAGATAGACTGTCGGTACGATTCTCTGATCTCCGTTTGGAATCGTAATACCTGTCAGCTTCAAACCGTTGTTTTTTTCTACTTCCTGCAGTTTAATTTCTGCGTCCTTATAAGACTTTGGCAGATACTCCTTTACATTGTCTTTGACATATTCATAAAATTCTTTTCTGTTCATCATACGCTTTTACCCCTTTCTGATCATGTGATGGTTCATTCTTTTTCTACTGACCATCTGCTCGGCTTTCTTCTGATAAGCCATCATTCTCTTTAAAGTTTTCTCCTGGTTCTTTTTTGCTTCCTGTCTTTTTCCCATTGTTTTCATCATAGTTTTCTGTTCCTTTCTTTTATTAGTTGTATTGAAAAGGGAGCCCTGATTCAGGGCCCCCCTTTACTACAAATTAATTACTTTACTATTTTCTGTTTTTCTTTTTTCTGATATAAAGTCCTGCCATACCTCCTGTGGAGATTACCAGAAGAAGAATCGGCAGCCAAATATTCGTGCTGTCACCTGTTTTCGGTGCATTTGATACCTTTGTCTCTTCATGGGACTGTGGTGTATCCGGTGTTTTCGGTGTTTCTGGAACTTCCGGTTTCTCATTTGTCAGATTAAAGGTAACTTCTACAACCGGTGTACTGTCATCTGCATAGGCAAATGTCACTTCATGCTTGGTCTGATCCAGTGTGTATCCGTCCAGTGTCTTTGTTTCCACCAGATAATACTTGATAGCGGTATCATATTTGCCGTTCTTAAATGTGGCAATCTCATACAGCTTACTTTCTGCATGACCGGCAGCATCTGTCTTTAAGGTTTCCAGAACTTTTCCTTTGCTGTCACGAAGTTCAAATTCTACCCCTTTCAGCGGTTCTCCTGATGATTTATCTGTCTTATTGAGAATCACTTTTCCCTTGGCAGTGTCATCTTTCATAGCTACTTTCTGGATTTCTCCAGTATCCTTTACTTCAAAACTAACATCCGATGTCAAAAGATATCCTTTCGGTGCCTGCTCTTCACGTAAGGTATATTTACCGATTGGAAGTTTTTCGATATAGTGTGCTTCCTCTGTGGAAGTCCAGCTCTCTACTACCTGATCATCCTTATCGAGAATCGTCAGTTTCGCACCTGGAATCTCAGTTTCTCCTGTGATATCCGTCTTACTGATCTGCACTTTTGTCACATCATCTTTCATCTCTACTTTCTGAATCTCGGCTGTATTTTCTACTGTAAAGGTAATACTTTCTGCAGTGACATATCCATCTGCCGGTTTTGTCTCTGTCATGGTGTATTCCTTACCAACAACCAGTTCTTTGATCACATGGGATTCTTCCGTAGAAGTCCATTCATCCACTGTATTGCCATCTGAATCCGTCACTTTCAGGTGTGCACCTGGAAGTTCTTTACCTGTTGTCAGGTCTGTTTTGGTCAGCTCCACTGTAGTTGGCTGATTCTCAAAAGTAAAGTCGTAGCTTACTTCTGCCTGGTCTTCTCCGGCATATTCAAAGGTAAATTCCTGTACTTCTTCTGTTGTAACAAATCCGTCCGGCGCAAAGATCTCTTTCACATAGTATTTTCCGTCTACCGGAAGATTTGCCGTAAAAGTAATCTGTCCTTTTTCATCCGTTACCCGCTGCTCGATCAGACTATCTTTCTCAAGGAGTACCTCGCCCTTTGCATTTTTGATATCTTCACTGGTATAAAGACCAAAGACACCACCTGCAAGAACACGTTCTGTATCTTTTTCTTTCTTCAGAACCGTAACCTTTACTTTCTGACGGGCATTCTGCCATTTCTCATCATAAGTGATGACTGGTGTGTCCTGATCACGGTAGGAAAGGTCAACATATCTCGGCTCTTTGTCCAGCACATAACCGTGAGCTGTTTTTACTTCCTTCACATAGTATTTTCCAACCGGGAGATCTCCCATCTGTGCAATACCATTGGAATCTGTGGTAATGGTTCCTACTTTTTCATCTGCTTTGAAATAATCTTCACTGACACCATCTGCCGCTTTGATATCTTCCGCAGCAAATACATCGAACGTCACATCTGTAAGGCTTCCGGTTACATACTCAAAAAGATGCTCCACGGTACCTTTTACATGATCCAAAAGTGTCACCTTATCCAGAAACTCTCCATTTTTGTTGATGATCAGAAGTCCTGTTGGAACTTCATCTTTCATCTCTACTTTCTGAATCTCGGCAGTATCTTCCAGTGTGAACTTCACATCCGTCGTTTTCAGATATCCATACGGTGCCATTTCCTCTCGAAGGGTGTATTCTTCACCCACAGTCAGTCGTTTGATCACATGTGGCTGATCTTTTACAGAAGTCCACTGATCCACAACATTTCCTTCTTTATCAAGAACGGTGAGTTTTGCCCCATCCAGTTCCACACCTGTTGTTACATCAGATTTTGTGATTTCAACTGTTGTCGGCTGGTTCTTTTTCACTGTTTTCAGTTTTACTGTCTTCACATCCTGCCCCTGGTAAGAAACATCCAGATTCAGAACTTCATCAGAGGATACAAATCCCGCCGGTGCTTTTAACTCTTTCACATAATACTGTCCAAGCGGCAGATCCAGCGTACATGCTGCAAGACCATCGTTATCAGAAGTCATTTCCTGCAGAAGTGTATCTGCCTTTACAATGATCTCACCTTTCTCATTCTTCAGATCTTCTGTTTTATAGATGCCAAAGACAGCTCCTGCTACGGTTGCACCATTTTCTGCATCCTGTTTTTCTACCTGGATTGCAACTTTCTGGCGGTCATCGCCAACCATCACTTCCAGTTCGATCACAGGTGTATCCTGATCCGCATAGACAAATGAGACATCCGATCTGTCATGGTTCAGGACGAATCCTTCCGGTGCAGTCTTTTCTACCACATAGTAAGAACCAAGCGGCAGGTTATCAGCAACTGCTTTTCCGTCTTCCCCGGTCGTTACCGTTGTTACTAGTGCATCTTTTGCATAGATCAGCTGTCTGTTCCCGTTTTCATCTTTCTGATAATCCGGTGTATAGATATTTTCAGCTGCATAGACATGAAATGATGCACCCTTCAGGTATCTTTCTTCATAAACAAAATCCTTTTTAAATCCGGTCAGCATCTCACCTTTTTTATAGATCGTCAGCTTTCCTTTTACCGGATGGTTCTCATAGTCTACCGTAATAATGGCATCTCCGCTCTCAGAATCCATCTGGTATGCTGTATTTGCATCCACCGCAATCTCTACATAGTTCTTATTGATTGTGTACCCTTCCGGTGCGTTGACTTCCTCAATCCGGTAATGTCCGATCTTCAGATTCTTCGGCATAATCAGATATCCCTGGCTGTCCGTAAAATAGGACTCATGAGTGGTTGTCACTGGGTAAGTTGTTACCTGCTCCACATACTTCTTGTTGTCCAGGTCATATACCTTAAATTCTGTTCCGGCAATCAATACAGATTTCTTTGTTTCATCGTCTTTTTTCACGATTTTCAGTTTTGCCTTAAACTCTTCATCCAGAAGCACTCGCCAGATCTGTGGCTCGTTTGGATGATGTTCTGTGATATTCACTTCAAAATCATCGACTGGCTTGTAATTGTGCGGTGTTGTAGTTTCACGCACGATATAGCTTCCAAATGGTAATGGAATACTGCAGGCATACCCTTTTTCATCTGTAAAAATCTCAGTTGCTCCGTTTTCTCCACTTACTACTGGTTTTGCAGAATCAAAATCATAGCTTCCGTCTGCTTTCTTTGTAAGGGAAGATTTCAGATAAACTGTAAATCCGGCTCCGGATAACAGATCTGCATCGGTCTTTCCATTGTTGGCTGCTTTGATGATCTGAAATGGCTGTTTGATGACCTGCTCACTGGAAGTGCACTCTCTTTTTACTTCTGCTGTCATATCTCCTTCATAACTGCACACAAGATCATGCTCTTCTGTATCTGCCAGGTATCCGGTCGGCGGTGTGATCTCTTTGACATAATATTTGCCAAGATATAAACCTTTTACAGAAGACTGTCCTTTGTCATCTGTTGTAAGAGATGCTACCTGTTCTCCTGCTTTATAAATAGTTCCGGTTTCTCCGTCCGGATGCACGATATCTTCACGGGCATACAGACCATAAACTGCACCTTTCAGTGTGGCATCTCCCTGTGGTACTGCTTTTCCTGTTTCTTTATCAACTTTGAATAAATTGATCTTTGCTGTCACACGGTCATTGCTGAAGGTATGGGCAAAAGATACGGTTGCTTCTTTATCATTGGTGTAAGAAAACTTGAACGTATACACATCTTCTGTATTTCTTACATAACCTTCCGGTGCCTGATCTTCCTTTACAGAATAGGAATATCCAATCGGAAGATCTACTGTGAATTTTGCAGTTCCATCTGCTCCAGTAGTTGCTTTCTCAATCAGTGTTCCTTTTTTCACAACAACGGTTCCGTCTGCATTTCTAATATCATCGGATGCATACAGTGCAAAAATACCGCCATTCAGTGGTTTCTTTGTATCTTTATCCTGTTTTACTACGGAAACGTCTGCTTTCTGTCTTTCGTTGTTAAAAGTCACATCTGCAAATACAACTTCTTTATTCTGTCCGGCATAAGTCAGAGTCACTGGCTTTTCTTCGCTGCCGTTATAGAAATTGTCCGGTGCTTTTGCTTCTTTCACCACATAGCTTCCAAGATGCAGGTTCTTCAGTGTAACAGAACCATTCTCTCCCGTAGTCAGATTATCTTTTACCAGGTCACCTTTGCTGTACACTTTTGTGCCATAAGCAGTTACGATATCTGCCCCGGCATACACGTTATACACTGCATTTTTCTGTCTGCGGTTTTCATACTGGAATACCGTTCCATTTTCACTGACATCTGCTCCGGTAAGAACCTGTCCTTCTTTGTAAATGGTAAGCTCTGCAAGCTGTTCTTTATTTTCTACAGTCACAGAGGAAGTCTTACTTGCTACCAGTTTTACATTTGTTGCCGTTGCATTTACTACATATCCCTGTGGTGCTGTGATCTCTTTCAGATAAACGGTATCCTGTGTCTTGATGATCGTAACAGAAGATTTTCCATTCTTATCTGTTGCCGGCATCTGAGTGATCAGCTTTGTACAAGCCTCATCGCTGTATACACCGAATACTGCACCCGCAAGATTAACATCCGCCGTGTCGTCTTTCTTTACGATTTCAATCGTAGCCTGTTCAATCCAGGACACCTTTAAGCTTACATATTTTTCATCAGCGACACCTTCTCCAAACACAAATGCCAGATCCTGAACACTTGCATTCGTAGTCAGTTTATATGCTGAATAATCTTTTGTAATACTTCCCTTCATTTTTGCAGAAAAAGTAGCACTTACATCTCTTGTCTGTGTCAGAGGAGCTGAGAGATAAAACGTGGTTCCGCCTCCAATTGTTACGCTTGCACCTGCCGCACTTACATTTCCAGTAGATACATTATGGAGCTTTACTCCTTTTGGTAAGTCCATTGTGATTTTCTGCTGGGAAGATGCGTTGAACTGAATGTTCTCCGTTCTCTGAACATTTCCATCTACATAAGCTTTTACATTCGGCTTTGAAAATGACATTGCTACATCTGGTATTTCCGGCTTATTCACACAATAATTATAGAGTTCTTTTGCCAAAGCCTCTCCTGTAGCATTTGTTCCGTAAAATGCATCACTGCTTCCGTTGGCATATGATGCAGCCATGTGAATAATGATGAATCTTTTTCCTTCTGAAAAATCCGTGTGTTTATTCGCAAAAAAGCTTTCACTTCCTGCGGCATCTGTACCGTAATAACACACTTTTGCTAACGCCTGATTGTCTCCAATCTTTGTGATTGTATAATTTCCAGATCCTGGTCCAGGTTTTGCTGGCTGTACACAATACGCAGTTGCTCTGACGCTTCCGTAGCTGATATAGTACGGCTCTGTCAGATAGGTTCCAAGATTATAATCTGCATATCTATACAGTGGTCCTTTTTCAATTGTTACCTGCTGTGTACTTCTTGCTGAATAAGCCGAAACTGCTTCAAATGTTGCAATCTCTCCTTCTTCCATAGCCTCAAGATCCACACCTTCGTCTCCTGCCTGTTCCAAAACATCATGAAGCTCTAACCCTGATTCTTCATCATAGGTATCCTGGTTCTGTGCCTGCTCTACCAAATCATCAAATTCATCAGCGTCAATATCGGTAATCTCCGATTCTGCTTCTGAATCCTCCGCTTCTTCTGTCTGCTGTTCACTGCCAGCTGTTTCGGATTCAGTCACTGCTTCACTCCCTGCCGCCTCTGTCTGTACTTCTGTTTCTTTCTCACGCACAATCAGTTTTCGGCTGACTTGGTACTTCGGATGCTCCTGATTTACCGGTTCCACATAATAGACCGCTTTGTAAGTGTCCGCATGATCTGTCGTAAAATCCTCATCCTTGTCGTTCTTTGCTTCCTCAAATGTGACTTTGACCTTGTTATCATCCTTGATTTCCAGTCCTGTGTAGTCTGATTTCACATCAAATACACTGCCTGTTTCGATTTCATAATCTTTGGCAGTCACCACCTCATCTTCATCCAGAAGGTCTTTCACTTCCTCATAAAGTGGAGGTTTTTCCTCTGGCTGGATCTCCGCTGCATATGCAGTCATCGGAGATAACACTGTACTAAGCATTGTCATGCCTGCCAGCAAGCCAGATACTACTTTTCTAAAATTACCTTTTTTCTTCATGCTAAGGTCCTCTCTTTCATAATATTTGTATTAAAACAGACAGTCCTTAGACTGCCTGCAATACACTGCTTATCGTTGCGGGAAACTCAGATTGAACTGCACATTTCCCTCGCCGGGATCAACCATCTCCACTGTTGCTTCATACTGTCTCCCTGTTTTTCTGGATACCAGATCCTTATAATGGATTTTTCCTTTAGACAGGAACTTCTTTGCTGCCGCCTTATCCATCTTTTTTCCCTGGCTTGCAAGGAATTTATCATTCTTCCATAAGGCAAAAGCACAGTTCCGGTCAGAACAGTAAAAGTTTACTTTTCCTTCCCTGACATCAGCTCCACAGCGGGGACATTTGCCAATGACTTCTCCTTTTGCTTTTCCCTGAAACTGCTCTTTCTTTTCTTCTGAAATCCCCTGATATCTGGCAACCAGTTCCTGCATCAGCTCTGTAATCCCATTTAGGAATTCATCTGCTGTCTCTGTATTCTGGGCAATGTGATTCAATGCCATTTCCCACTCTGCTGTCATCTTCGGAGATTTAATCTCATCCGGCAGAACCGTAATCAGGACATTGCCATCATCTGTCGGCACCAGATTTTTCTTTTCCCTTTTCACAAAACCAGACTGAATCAGTTTTTCAATGATTGCTGCCCTTGTTGCCGGTGTGCCAAGTCCTTTCTTTTCTGTATCTTCGGTCAGTTCTTCATTCCCTGCACGTTCCATCGCAGAAAGCAGGGTATCTTCTGTGTACTGTTTCGGTGGCTGTGTAAAATGCTCCGATACAAAAGAATCACAAGGACCGTAATGCTTGCCATCCCAGATATCCAGCTCCGGCTCTTCTTTTTCACTCTTTACGCCAAAGAACTGTTTCAATTTATTTTCGATCGACTTGAATCCTTCCTGCTTTGTTTTCTTTGCTGAGAGATAAAACGTATGATAATTACAGGTAATCTGGCATTTATGGCTTTCATAAATATAAGGATCTGCGGTTGCTGTCAGTACCCTGGCACTGATCAGATACAAAATCTTGCAGTTTCGTTCTTTCAGTTTACCTATATCTGCCTTTGCTACTTCCACGGTCGGGATAATTGCATGGTGATCAGATACTTTCTTTGAATTTAATACCTTACTCACGTCCGGCTGATATTCCAGCCCTTCGGCATAGGGCATTTTCCCAAGTAACATCTGAATCAGAGTTTCTGTGCTTTCTCCCATCTCATCTGTCAGATACTGGCTGTCTGTTCTCGGATAAGTAACAAGCTTCTGCTCATACATCTCCTGCACGGCATCCAGCGTCTGCTGTGCGGTATAACCAAACATTCGATTGGCTTCCCTCTGCAGAGTGGTCAAATCATAAAGCTTCGGAGGACGGACCGTTTTCTCTTTCACATCATCCTTCTCCACTTCGCACATACGCTCCATACAGTCCGCAGCCACTCTATCTGCATCTTCTTTTTTCTGAAAATGCTCTGTGACCGCATCCATATCGTCAAACTTGATATGAGCCATATAATATTTCTCTTTGGTAAATTCCTTGATCTTCTGATTTCGATCCACGATCATAGCAAGTGTTGGTGTCTGTACTCTTCCAACTTTCAGATTCTGGTTATACAGAACGGAAAAAAGACGGCTCGCATTGATTCCCACCAGCCAGTCTGCCTTTGCCCTGCAAAGTGCTGACTGATAGAGACTGTCATAATACGAACCGTCTTTTAATGACGCAAATCCATCTTTAATTGCCTGTTCTTCCATGGAAGAGATCCAAAGCCGCTTCATCGGCTTTCTGCATCCTGCCTGCTCATACACCAAACGAAAGATTAACTCACCTTCACGTCCTGCATCAGTTGCACAGATTACTTCATTCACTTCGGAATCTCTCATCAGTTTCTTTAAGATTCCAAACTGCTTCTTTGTACCCTCCAAAATCTTGTGTTTCCAACATTCCGGCACAATCGGCAGATCTTCATATCTCCATTTTTTATATTTTTCATCGTATTCCGATGCATCGCATAATCCCACCAGATGTCCTACGCACCAGGAAACGATATAACCGTTTCCCTCCACGTAGCCATCTTTTCTTGTTCTGGCTCCAAGCACGGAAGCCAGTGCCATCGCAACCGATGGCTTTTCTGCAATCACTAATGCTTTCATTCTATTTCTTCCTCACTTTTCATTTCTATATCTGACTGTATTTCATTTCCCCAGACATCCCACCCAGGTGTTGTCTGTCGTGCAAATAATTCTATTCTCGGTACATCACCAATAAGCTCAACAATTCTATCTCTTGCCACATCTGGTTTTTTACTGTGTCTTTCAATGTGTGATAAAATAATCTGTCGAACATATGCTGATTTCCTATGAACAGACCCTTTCGTTGCAAGCAAACAAATTTCAGCATTGCTCCTTGTCCAGTGTCCCAGACCAAGAAACAAAGTATCTGCCTTTTTATTCTTCTTTACCCACACGAACGCTACTGTCTTGTATTGAAATCCCCATGCTTGAATCACACTTAATCCTTCTCTCAGCTGTGGAAAAGTGACCCAGAGAAATAAAACACAATCTTTATCCGCTAATTTTCCAACTGGAAGATCACAGATTTCCTGCAAACTCATGGTCGGGTAATGGTCTGCGGCAATTCCCTGCCCCGCCTTCCTGTTATACTGCCAAGGCGGATCAGCGTATATAATCTGATATTTCTTATTCCGCACTCAATCATCGCCCTTCCTCCTCTTCTTCATCTTCCAGCACATTATCGTCAAAATCTTCATCTCTCAGGATTTCCGGTTCTGTACTTTCTTCCTGCTCATCTGCATCGTCTACTTCCCGCTTTTCAGACTCTGAATCTTCGGATTCATCTTCATCCTCTTCCATCTCATCCTCGTCATCATATTCATGCTTTGGTTTATAGACTTTGAAGTAATATCCTCCTGCCGCAGCTCCGACTGCAACCAGTGCAATCAAAAGATACGTTCCAAATGGACTTTTATCTTCAGGCATCTGAATATCATCCTCTACCTTATCTTTCTCGGCTGACTCTGTCGTTTCCGGCTTTTCTTCCTCTGCTTTTTTCTCTGGTTCTGCATAAACCGTATCTACTTCCGGAAGTATCACCGAATCAGAAAGTGTAAAGTTCATCAGATCTTTTTCACTAACTTCGGTAAGGAAATACACATTATCCTGAGATTTTGAATTGTCGATGATCAGATAGAAAATCTTACCACTCTTAGTTGAAATGGTATAAAACTCTTTTGTGCCTTCCGTAGCTGTTTTGGTAACAGAATCTGCTGTCTCGCCTTCTTTATTAAGCTGTTCCTCAATACCTGTCACTGTCCGATCATCCACGGTTCCTTTTGCATCTGTCGGCTCAGAAGCCTGTGCATCCTGCGGAAGCGGTGAAGTCGTTGTTTTCTCAGTCCCAGTTGCATCTGCACTGGTCGTGGTTGCCATTGCACCATTACTGTCACTGGAAGTTTTCTGTTTCTCTGCCTGCTTCTTTGCCCATTCATAATAAGGATTCTGTAACACATACTTTTCAGACGTATTTCCGGCACCGTCTGTTACCGTAATCTCAATCTGTTTTGTAGTAAAATCTTTCTGTGTCAATTGCACTCTCAGCATTCCATCCTTCAAGTCTGTATAAGTGGTGCCATTGACTGTTACTGCAGTAATCCCTGATACTGTATCATTCCCCTGAATCGTCAGCACACCATCTGTCAGGGAAGCAGAGAGTGTAGGCTTTTCCGTGTCATAACACTTAATAGAGCGATTCTGCTCATAGACCTTCCCCTCACCATCTGTAACACGCACATACACTGTCTGATTTCCAGTGATCGTGATACTTCCACTTCCGGTTACATCCTGCCAGCTTCCATCTTTTCCTGCTTTTGCTTCAATCTTTGCTATTGAGAAACCTTCCGGCATATGACTGGCATCTACCGTAACAGCAATGGTTGTTTCTCCCTGTTTCCAGCCATCCGGTTTCTCAATCGTGATTGCAGGCGTGGTATTCTCAGCTGCATAAGCAGTCTGTGTCTGGAGCAAAGGTGTTGTCAGGCAAAGAAATGTCGTTGCTGCAAACAAGCTCTTTTTTACCCTGCTTTTAGTAATTGTTCTCTTCTTCTGTTTCATTTTTTCCAGATTCATCATCGGCTTTTGTTTCCTCCTTCTGTATTTCTACCCTGCCGGGCAGTTCATTTTTCATTCTCTTTTTGAAAGCTTCCAATTCCGGAATACTCATATCCATTGCACGGATAATTCTTACAATTTCCAGATTTTCCGCTTCTGTTTTTGCAATCTCCGCAGCCTTGAACCGCTTTAAATCTGCTTCATATCTGGCTTTGGAAGCTTCCATTTTCTCTTTGGCTTTCTCATAATCTGCCGTAGCTTTTTCAAGACTTTTCATCGGTTCTCCTTTCCGGACGGCTGATGCAGCCGCCCTTTTTTCTTACCATCGTCCAAATCCATAGAAATGGCTCTGCCAGTATGGGGAATTGATGGACGTATACTGCACCGGATGTCCACAATGGATCATCTGACCATTGCCTACATAGATTCCGATATGCGTTACCGGCTCCCCTGCGTCGTAAGTTCCAGTAAAGAAAATCAAATCTCCCGGCTGCGCCTCCGACTGGGATACTGGTGTACAAATGTTGTACAGTCCCTGTGCTGTTAATCTTCCTGTATTCCTTACACCAGAGTTTGTCAGACAGTAGCTTACAAATCCGGAACAATCGAATCCACTTGGGGAATATCCACCCCACACATACGGTGTTCCGAGATATTTTGCCGCTTCTTCTAGTAATCGCTGTGCCGCTTCACTGGTGTATTCATTGCCACCAAAACTGGAACCTTCTCCTGTTTCCAGATAAAAGATCGGGTTCAACCGTTCTCCATTTTTTAACAGTTCAATATGAAGATGGCTTCCTGTCGAATTTCCAGTGTTTCCTACCAGACCAATTTCATCACCTTTGCTAACAGATGCTCCTGCAGATACGCTCCGGCTGCTAAGGTGTGCATAGCGAAGCTCATAACCTTTGCTGTCTTTGATAATGACGTAATTTCCATAGCTGTCATTATAAGCAGAAGTTGTAACCGTTCCGGTCAGCCCTGCCATTACTTTTGTCCCTTCCGGTGCTCCGATATCCATACCATTATGAAGCTGATTTGCTCCTGATATTGGATGAATCCTGTATCCATAATAGCTGGTCACACTGGAATACCAGTTAAAATCAACCGGTGTTGCAAACATCTGCAAGTTGCCTTTTGTATCGTTGTAGGCACTGAACAGTTCTTTCTGGAAAAATCCCAGCCTTTCCTGACAGATTGACATCAGGTTTCCACTATTTAAGGTGACATTCAGTACATCTACATCTCTGGTCCTGGTCACTTCCACTTCCTGACTTCCATTATCATCCGCCAGATAACATTCCCATGTCTGATGTCCATGTGCAGATGCTGCCGCATGACTGTCATAATAGACATCAAACTGTACACCGTATCTTGCGAAAGCTCCGGTATCTTCTACAATATATTCGACACCATTCATAACTACCTTTGTTCCCATTGGTACAAACGGATTGGAAGCATCTACCGCTAAGGTATGATTGGCAGTTGGATATGCTCCACTGGCAGTCGGTCCTCCGCTCCAAACACCACAACAGATCGGACAGTTACAATATCCACTGGTCACTACTTGTCCCAAAGATTCTCCAACTCTTACAGTTGCTGTCTCTGTCACAGTTTCATTGACTGCTTCTGTTTCTAACCGATACTGCAATGCAAAAAGAGCATCCAGTTCTGGCTTTACCTGTTCAAAGGTAAATTCTTCATACTTTGCTGACAGATAACTGATCAGGATAAACGGATCATGCTCAATAGGTCCGATGTTATATCGGTATTCCTCATGTCCCGGTTCTTCAGATTCCATGTTGTTGATCCGCTCCTGCAGATTAGCTTCCAGCTGTGTATAATACAGTTCCGCTTCCCGGATTGCCTGATCCGATGACAGATAACTGGTTCCGGTGTAAGTGATCACATTTTGTAAAAACACTGCAGAGCATGACGTGACATTCGTTATGATCAGAAACATCAATCCGATCAGAACTGCTACACTGATATACACCTTCCGGTTTTCTTTAAAGAAGTTGGTGACTTTGCCGCCAATCTTCTTGATATAATCAATCGTACCTTTTGTAGCTGTTCCTACTGTCTGTTCACTTCGCTTCGCTTTGGCATAATCCCGTTTGATCTGTTGCTTCTGAATCTGTTTTTTCAGTTTCTTCTGCTCCTGACGGGTTGCCGCCTGTGTCTGTTTCTCTTCCTGTCTTTCAAGTCTGCTTCTTTTTCTGGATGCCCTCTGTTTCCTGCGTCTGGCACTTCTCTGTTCCAGCCGGTAAACACCTTCGCCGCTTTCTTCTAACTTATGGGCACCTTCTACCGCCGCATTATCGTCTTCATTTTTGCTGATCTCACGGTGCAATGCTACGGAAGTTGCACTTCCTGCTTTCTTGACAACAGAAGCTTTTTCTGTTTTCACAGATTCCCCTTCACCAAACTTCAGGCGGGATTTTTTCTTTCCAGGAGCTTCTCCATCATTTGCCTGATAGACCTGTGCCTTCTTGGAATGCTGCTTTGCTTCCTTCTTCTTTTTGGCTTCCTCATAAGAAAACTTTTTGGCTTTTTCCTTTTGTTTCTGATGTCGGAAATTGACTCCATCCGCATCCATCTGGTTCAATTTCTCCATATCTTTATCATTTTTCACAGAAGCACCCGTTTCCTCATAAGCAAACTTCAAACGCTGTTTTTGTTTTGGCTTTTTGCTGCCACCTGTCTGATTTCTCCGGCTGTCTCCTCTGTTTTCTGAAAGATCCGCACGTTTTTCTTTCAGTCTCCCTGACTGGCTGGCTTCGGATTTTTCTGCAAGTCTGGATTCTTTTCCGACTTCAGCACGGATTCTTTTCCGGTTTTGTTGCTTTCTATTTTGTCCAAAATCCTCACTTTGGTTCTCTGTTCGCATCAGTTCCGGTGCATCTCTGGATTTTTGCACAGAGGGACGAATATTTTTCCCACTCCGTTCAGACTGGCGGGGAGACTTATCCACAAGGTGTTCTTCTTTTTCCCCCTGTTTTCTTCCCATCTGCACATCACTGGCACGGTTACTGACACGAACAGAAGATTTATCTGTCAGGTTTTCTTCTACCAGACCATCCTTTGTCATCTTCTGGACTTTCTTATCCCTGACTTTCATTCTCTGTTCTGCCACTACTTACTCCTCCTTCTTCGGATACCCTTTCCCTGCCTGCAATAAGCAGAGAAAAGCGATGCCGAAAACAGCACCGCCACTAAAAGTTAATACATATGAAATTACTCGTAACATTGTTTTCTCCTTTGATTTAACCTGCTTCAGAGGTCTCCTCTAAGCGGGTTGTCATGATTTTATAGAGGGAATTCTTCGGGAATCTGTCTACAAATGGGATAATGACATTTCCATAGAACAGAAGTCCTTCCCCCTCATTACTGTTGGTTACATAGGACAGCTGGGTTGGTGAGATATTCAGCTGCTTTGCCAGAATCTGCCTGTCTCCGGAAGCCTGGTTCAGCATATAAATAAAATCTGAATTTTCAAATATATTCTCTATCTCCCTGGAAGACAATAAATCTTTTATATTCTGGGTGATTCCAGTTGGAATACCACCCCATTTACGAAATCTCTTCCATATCTCCACACTATAAGCTGCGGTCTGCTCTTCCTTCAAAAGAAGATGGAACTCATCCACATAGTATCTGGTGGACTTATGAGCAGAACGGTTCATTGTTACCCTGTTCCAGACCTGATCCTGAATGACAAGCATCCCAATCTTTTTCAACTGTTTACCAAGTTCCTTGATATCAAAGCAGACAATACGGTTATTAATATCCACGTTTGTCTGATGGTTAAACACATTCAGAGAACCTGTAACATAGATTTCCAACGAAGTGGCCAGTCGCTGTGCTTCCGGCTCTTCCTGTTTTCTCAGAAGGTTGTATAAATCCTCCAGGATTGGCATCTTCTCCGGCACTGGATCGGCAAGATATTCCTGATATACTAACCGTACACAGCGGTCAATGATGGTCTTTTCTACCGGCTCCAGTCCATTCTTTCCTCCAACAATCAGCTCACACAAAGACAGAATAAAATCTGCTTTCAGTGACAGTGGATTATCTTCCTCGGAATAGTTCAGGTTCAGATCCATTGGATTGATATACTGGTCAGATACTGGCGAAACCCGAACTACCTGCCCATACAGTGCCTGCACAAGTGCCGAATATTCGGCTTCTGGATCACAGATAATGATATCGTCTTCCGTGATCAAAAAGCAGTTTGTAATTTCCCTCTTTGCTGAGAAAGACTTACCGGAACCTGGTGTACCAAGAATCAGTCCATTTGGGTTCTTCAGACGCTTCCGATCAACCATGATCATGTTGTTGGATAATGCATTCAGTCCATAATAAAGAGCTTCCCCTTCCTGAAACAGTTCCTGTGTCGTAAACGGCACGAAGATCGCTGTTGAAGATGTGGTAAGCCCTCTCTGAATTTCAATCCGATTGACTCCCAGCGGAATACAGGACATGAGTGCTGCTTCCTGCTGATAATCCAACTGTTTTAAAGAACAGTTATATTTCTGTGCGATTCCCTGCACCTGGAAAATATTATTATCCAGTTTCTGACGCTTCTTTGCTGTATTCATAACCAGAACCGTTACAAGGAACATTCTCTCATTTCTGGACTGCAGATCTTCAAGCAAGTTCTTCGCTTCTTCTCCATAGGTTACAAGGTCCGATGGAAGCACGTCCATATCATAACCGGAACGTACCGCTCGTTTCTGCTCTTCGATCTTCATCTTATCCAAATCTGAAATCTTGCTCTTGATCATCTTGATCGCTGAACTCTGGTCAATAGACTGGATATGGATGTTGACATTAATACTGTCATCTACATCCAGGAAATCTGCAAGCATCCGGTCTGTCAGCTCTGGTGCAAGAATCTGCAGATAACTTACACTTCCCATCGTTCTTCCCATCAAAAATGTCTGATTCTTGGAAAAGTTAAAGGAAGTCGGTGCAATAAAATCTTTAGTTTTTAATCCAGTTTCCGGCAGCATCTTATACTGGAACTTAAATGGTTCGATCCGATCCTGGTTGAACACATGATACAGAATCTCCAGCCTTTCCAGTCCATTCAAAGAATGTGCCTGTGCTCCCAGAACCTTAAAGTTATTTAAGATATCCGTTTCGATTCTTTCAAGCCTTGGTCTTGCCACCTTCAGGCTTTCTGCTTCGATTCCAAAAGTGATATATTTTGTCTTTACCAGACCATTATTTCCTTTGGAAAGCTGATTTTTCAGCATAGTACGGTACTCTTCACGAATGGCATTGAAGTCATCGTTCTGATCCGGAATATCGATGCTTTTCTCAAATTCTGCCACATCCACCTGCTGATTGATAAAGGACAGCTGCACACTGATGGAAGAATCAAAGTAATTTAAGAAATCACAGTAATTCTCAAATATCGTGGTCTTATCCTCATTTAAAGCAAGCTGATAATTGATGTCATAAAACTGAATTGTCTTGGAGAAAAAGGTCTTTGTCACCTGGCAGATACCATCCTGCAGCATCCGAATATACGGAATACTCTGCTGTGCAGTTGTAGGAATGTTTTTCTGTTTCCTACGGTCCCGTTCCTGTTTCTTCCTACGCTTTTCCTGTTCTCTTTCTTTTCTGCTTTTTTTGTTTTTTCTTTCCTGACGGTTTCTTTTTTCCGCCAGGGACAGACGCTCCTGCTGAGCCTCCTGCTTTGTCTTTTTTGCCATCCGGCACACCCTCCTTTTTTACAAGGGTGGAAATCTCCTGATAAAAATTTTCTGTCTTATATGGTCTTACCGCCGGACAGATAAACTTCTGTCGAATGATATTTGCCACCACTTTTTCAAAGGGAAGCCCGTCTTTTTCATACATCGCCATGAAGAAAAACGGAAGCATGACCGTTACCATCAAAATGGCAGCGATACTGGAACCGATTGGTTTTCTCATGAACAGATAAAACGGAATTCCCACAACTGCGGCAAGTGAAAAGAAAATCAACTGCCGCTTTGTCAGATTTAATGCTACTTTTGTTTTGACCTTGGTAAGGTCTTTTGGTACTGGTACATACGCCATGGTATGCGCTCCTTTCCTGCCCGTTAGTGGGCATTGAATATCGATTTGCTAAGGCTTCCGGTCTTGAATAATGAAAATGCAAGAATCACGGTATAAGCCGCTACTGAAAACATTGCTGCATGAAGGTCACTGGATATAGTCATTGCATTTACTAAAACTGCATAAATTCCCACACAGACCATCATGAAGAATCCCTGAAATGCCAGTGCGAACAAGCCTTTTAAATAGTTGTTTCCGATATTGCCCCATTCCTTATTGGTCATGGTGGCAAACGGAATTGGTGCTATGGAAGTATAAAGGTAAATTTCTATCATTCTTCCGTACAAAATAACGGTTATGATGATTGACAGAATCCGCATGGTAATACTGATCAGCAGCGTTTCCATGGATAGCAGGAACAAATCCCCTAACTCCATATCCTCCAGGGCATCCACAATTCGTGTAATTGCTTCTGTTGCATCCACCGCAGTGTTTCCTGATATCACCCCGGCGGCATTATTGACCACATGTTGGCCAACGTCAAAGACCGCCATCGTGATATTGAACGTATTTGTCACCAGATAAATGGCTACATACGCTTTGAAGATCCAGAGGAAAATGTTATAAGTCTCAAATTCATGGAAATTGTTTTTTTGTGTTACCATCGTGATCAATTCATAGCACAGGACAAAGGTGATGATCAGTCCCGCAATGGGGACGATCACCGTTTGGGATATATTCTGAATCAGATTAAAAATCCCTGCATTCCACCCCTGCGGTGTCTGTCCCACCTGCCCGGCTATGGTTCCCACCTGCTCATTGACAGACGTGAACATGTTATCCAAACATGACTTGATAAGTCCGATCAGGATATCCTTTATCGCTTCCGTAATTCTCTCAATGATGGTGTTCATCTACCACTCCTCTTAAGAGAACAATGTTGCCAGCTGTGGAATCAGGGTAGTTCCCAGCAGCATGATTCCGGCACCAGCCATCAGCTGTTTGATGCCCTGGCTCTTTGCTTATGTGTGATAAAGAAGTAATAGAAGTGTAAAAAATTTTGCCGTTCCTATCCGGCA
>OHAA01000626.1_pt1 | contig 19619 bp, 20 predicted proteins | sample 1606051 | NCBI WGS metagenome assembly OHAA01 (sample SAMEA3541493, study PRJEB24748) | human gut metagenome | biome: human gut; feature: human-associated habitat; material: faeces | place: China | collected 2012
AAAGGTTGTCCGTTCTGCAAACATACCGGTTGGGTGGAAATCCTCGGTTGCGGCGAAAAATCTGCTCCTTTATCGCTTTGTTGTGTGTGAATTTAGAGGGGTTGGTATGAATATCATCGAAAAGTTCATCAAGGTATTGGAAAGATATATGGATAATCTTTCTATTAAGAAAAAATTTATACAGTTATACATTTTCTGTGTTTTATTACCGCTGATCATTACGGACAGTGTCGTCTTATATATTGTAGACAGCATGGAATCGCAGCGGCAGTATCATGGGATGGCAAACGTTGCGAATGCAGTCAGCTATAATATCAGTGCACTGGTGGAGAATGCGGGAGAAATCGCTAAAAGTATGTATACAAATAGAAGGATGAATTCTTTTTTGGAAAAACAATATGAGAGTAACTCAGATTATTACGCGGAATATCAGAATTTTTTTCAGGACTCGACATTGGAAAGCGTGCTTGGCATGAATCAGATCGTCTTTACCATGTATACGGATAATCCTACCGTGGTAAAGGGTGGAAAGATTGATAATATGTCCAATCTGAAGGAAACGGCAGCGTATGAAGCGTGGAAGGAACGAGGCGAAAATGAAGGACTTTTTTTTGTATATGAGCGTAAGAGATATGCCAATTCCTATCGTCGTAAGATCATCCTATTGCAGAATCTTGATTTTTTTTCCAAGGATCAGGAAAAGATGCTGCAAATCGAATTTGATTATAACAGTATGATGCGGATGCTGAGACGAATGAAGTTTGACAATGAAGTTCTTATTTGTCAAGGGGATGCGATCGTACTGAGTAACGGACCTTTCAGTGGTGTCGGTAAAAAATTTGACACGATCAGTGTACAGCAGAAGATGGGATACAAACAGACCATTACACTTCACGGAGCTAAACTTGATATTTATGTTTTAAAAGCGGATAATGGAGTGCGGAGTAAGATTGTGCGTTTTCTTCCGATTCTTGGTTTTCTGGTGATCATCAATGTGGTTCTCCCGATGGGATTTGTGCTGCTTCTCAATCATTCGTTTACAAAGAGAATCCGTGGGCTGAGCAAAGTGTTCCAGTCTGTCAACGGTGAGCATCTTGTTCAGATGGCACACGAAGACGGTAGGGATGAGATTGGAAGCATGATCCGGAATTACAATCGGATGGTCAAACGGACCAATGAACTAATCCAGACCGTATACAAGAACAAGATCAAAGAACAGGAAATCCTTGTCGGCAGGAAAAATGCAGAACTATTGGCATTGCAAAGCCAGATCAATCCGCATTTTCTGTTTAATGCCCTGGAAAGTATCCGCATGAGAAGCCTTTTGAAGAAAGAAAACGAGACGGCAGATATGGTCGAAAAACTGGCGATCATGCAAAGACAATATGTGGACTGGGGAAATGATTCGGTAGAGATTGAACAGGAACTTGAATTTGTAAAAGCGTATCTGTCCTTGCAGAAGTATCGTTTTGGTGACCGGCTGAATTACAATCTCGAAATTGATCCGGAATGTGCGCAGATCCGGATACCGAAACTTACAATTGTAACTTTTGTGGAGAACGCCTGTGTACATGGAATCGAAAGTAAGGCATCACCGGGATGGATTTTCGTAAGAGTTTATAAAAGGGAAGAACAATTATGCATCGAGATTGAAGATACGGGAAGCGGAATTGAGGAGCAGAAGTTGTATCAGATGCAGCATGATATGCAGAATGCGGATATTGAGATGCTGAAAAACAAGAAAAGCGTGGGAATGCTCAATGCATGCCTGCGGCTTAAAATGTACACAGAAGATCATGTGTGCTTTGAAATTGAAGGCGAAGAGGGTGTGGGAACATGGATTACGATCTGCATTCCGATGGAGTATTTATGATTTGCCGAAGGCTGTGTTAGTGGACCGGTGTGCAAAAGGGGGAAAGAAATATGTTAAAGGTTTTGCTTGTAGATGATGAGCCTTTTATTATTCAGGGATTAAAAGTGCTGATCGACTGGGAACAGGAAGGCTATATGATTGCAGGGACTGCATCAAATGGAAAAGAGGCATATGATTTTCTGAAAAAAGAGAGTGTAGACCTGATCATTGCAGATATTCAGATGCCAGTCATGACAGGGCTGGATCTGCAGGAAGCGATACGAAAAGAAAATCTATCGAATGCATATTTTGTCATATTAAGCGGATATGCGGATTTCGAGTATGCAAGAAGGGCGCTTCAAAATGAATGTACGGATTATATTTTAAAGCCGGTTGACCGTGATATGCTGCTGAAACTGCTTAACAGGGTATCTGCGATGCGTGATGAAGATGACCGGATGAGGCAGAAGAACAAAAAAATGGAAAAGGCATATCTTGCAAGAAATCAGATTGCTTTGATCAAGGGAAAATACGATGATTCCAATCTGCAATATGTCACATCACAGATGAAATGCAAAGAAGGTGTCCGCTACGTTGAAATTCAGATGGCGGAAGGTGATGCGGACGAAGATGTGACGGATCAGGAGATGCGCGAATTCCAAAGACAGATGTATGAATGCTGTACTGCATTCCTGAAAGATTATGTGGAGAATTGTGTGTTTGACGCATCGGCAGATGAAAAAATATATGATGTGGGATTGATCTTTTTTCAATATATGGCGGAAGAGGCAGGACTCGATGAAAACGCTTATCTGAACGGGTTGGTGGAATATCTGGGTGAGAATCTGTCGCGCCCGGTTACGATGCTGGTCGGGAAAAAGGTGCAGGATATCAGCCTTATTGCAAGATCATACGGGAATGCCTGTATGCTTCGTTCCTTTCAGGGATTTCGAAGCAAAAAGGACATCTATTTCTACGAGGAAGAAGTGCAGGTGTCCAATGACGGTATGGTTTTGTGCAAGAAGAGTCTCGATGATTTGCTGAAGGTAGTGGAGCAGAACAATCATATGGAAATCCGGGCGGCGGTGGACCGTTTCTATGGAGAAATGAGTCAGAGAGGCCTGCGTGGGGAATCCATGACGCTTAATATTAACTATCTGCTTTTTCAGTTGATCCATCTTGCAAGCGAGCAGGATGATGAGGTCAATCAGGAAGAAATCCTGCGTCTGATTTCGGAGAGCAGCTTTGAAACAGGAACGATGCGCGGCAGTAAGACACATCTGATGCGTTTCGCCTGTGAGTACGGAGACTATCTGTCCCAGCTTCGCAAGAATGTATCCAGAGGTGTTCTCGGAAATGTAGAGAAAGAAATTAAGGAACATTATGCGGATAACCTCACACTCAAGGGGCTTAGCGAGAAATATTATGTCAACAGCGCCTATCTCGGACAACTGTTCCGAAAGAAATACGGTCAGTCGTTTAAGGATTATCTGAATAATTACCGGATGGATCAGGCTGCCGATCTTCTTCTGCATTCCGATAAGAAGATTATTCAGGTGGCGGAAGAGGTTGGATACCATGATCTGGATTATTTTGTCAACCGCTTTATTCAGGTAAAAGGATGCACACCGGCAAAATTCCGGAAGCAGATGCAGCAGTAAAATGGAATAGAAAGAGATGGAAAACAGGGTAAATTATAGTCCGGCAGAATGAACTATAGTTTACCCTGTTTTTGACTATAATTCGTCGGATTGTTTGAAATGGTAAAAAAAGTAAAATAGTTAATATAAAGAAGGAGGTACATTCTATGAAAAGAAAAAGAATGCTAAGTGCCTTGCTTGTAGTAGCGATGGCAGCAACCATGTTCGCCGGTTGCGGAAATAAAGGCGGCAGCAATTCTTCCACACAGGGTGGAAAAGCAGCAAATGATGGAGATATTAAAGAGTTTACAGCTTTCTTTGCTGTTCCGGGATCCGAGATCAACGATGATAACGAAGTTCAGCAGATCATCGCTGAGAAGACCGGCGTAAAGGTAAAAGAGACATGGCTGACAGGCCAGACGGCAGAAGAAGCAATCGGAACGCTGGTAGCCGGTGATGAATATCCGGATTTCATCTGTGGTGGAAATGGTATGCCGCAGTTATATGATGCAGGTGCATTGGTAGCATTAGATGATTACATTGACAAATATCCGAATATCAAGAACTACTTCACCGAACAGGAATGGGATCAGCTTCGTCAGGACGACGGACATATTTACTGGATTCCACAGTTCTCCAATATTAAGGGAGAAGAGAAAACCTGTACGCATAACGATGAGGCATTCTGGATTCAGGCAAGAGTTCTTGAGTGGGCTAATTATCCGGAAATCAAGACGATGGATGATTATTTCAAGCTGATTGAAGATTATAATGCAGCAAATCCTACCATGGAAGATGGAACGGAGAATATTCCATATACCATCCTTTGCGAGGATTGGAGATATTTCTGTCTTGAGAATGCTCCACAGTTCTTAGATGGTTATCCAAATGATGGTTCATGTATGGTTGATCCGGATACATTAAAGGTAATGGATTATAATACATCTGATACTGCTGTAAAGTACTTCAAGAAGTTGAACGAGGAATATCAGAAGGGTATTGTTGATCCTGAGTCATTCACACAGACTTATGATGAGTACATTGCAAAGCTTTCTTCCGGACGTGTACTTGGTATGATCGACCAGTGGTGGGATTTCGCCTACACAGCAGGTGATGCAATTAAGTCTGCAGGACTGGATGCACAGGGATGCGATTACATTCCGGTACCTGTAACGATTGATGGACGTAAGAACCAGTGGCACAACTCCGGCGGAGTTTTAAATTCCGGTGATGGACTTGCAATCACAAAGGATTGTGATGATGTGGAAGCAGCTTTACAGTTTGTAGATGATCTTCTTTCAGAGGAAATTCACAACCTTCGTTTCTGGGGCGTTGAAGGTGAAGATTATCAGGTTGGCGACGATGGACTTTTCTATAGAACCAAGGAGCAGAGAGCAAAGGCTGCAGAGACAGATTATAAGGCGTCTCACGCATGTTCTTATTCTTATTTCCCACAGTATGACGGAACCTGTGATGACGGTCTGAATGCAACAAAGCCGAGTGGACAGGCAAAAGAATTCTTTGACGGATTAAATGATGATGTCAAGAAAGCATTCAAGGCATATGGTGTTGAAACATACGTTGAGATGCTTGGAACAAACGAGGCACCTGGTCCTTGGTATCCAATGTGGTCATTCTCAAACAACTTTACAACAGACACAGAGGGTGGAATGGCATGGACCAAGATTGGCGAAGTTAAGCATGAGCAGCTTCCGCAGGTTGTAATGGCAAAAGACTTTGACAAAGCATGGGCAACTTATATGGATGCATACAAAGCATGCAATCCGGACGCTTTCCTTAGCGAGTTGCAGGCAGAGCTTGATAAGCGTATGAAAGACGCAGCAAAATACGAATAATACATAGAAAATGAGGTTTTAGATGGGCAGATGTTGTGAAAACTTCATCTGCCCGTTTAAAAAAGGAGTGAGGTCATGTCTATAGAGAGAACAAAATCCAAACAGAAAGTGAAAGAACCGAAGACGAAAATTACCTGGAAAGAGATTAAAAGACAGAAAGTATTATTGTTCTGGGCGGCAATCATGGTAGTGTATGGCGTGGTTTTCTATTACCTCCCACTTGCAGGCTGGACTATGGCGTTTCAAAACTATAAACCGAGACTTGGTATCTTTCATTCGGAATTTGTAGGATTGGATAAATTCCGGACATTATTCTCGGATATGACTTTTATCCGGGTAATCAGAAATACGTTGGCAATGGGTGTTATCAATCTGGTGGTAACATTTATTACAGCAATTGTTTTTGCAATTTTATTAAATGAAATTAAATCCAAAGGCGGTAAAAAAGTCGTTCAGACAATTTCCTATCTTCCGCATTTCCTTTCATGGATCATTGTAACCGGTATCTTACACGATATGTTATCCGGTGGCGGAATTGTGAACGAATTATTACTTAACTTCCATATTATTTCACAGCCGATCAATTTCTTTGCACATCCGGGGTATTTCTGGCCGATCGTTGCATTTTCCAATGTCTGGAAAGAAACAGGATGGAATGCAATCATCTATCTGGCGGCAATTACTTCGATCGATCCATCACTTTACGAAGCTGCAGCTATCGACGGTGCAGGCAGATGGGAAAAAATCAAGCATGTTACACTTCCGGGTATTAAACCAACCATTATCATTCTTCTGTTGATGAATGTAGGTAATGTACTGAACGCCGGTTTTGAAGTTCAGTATTTGTTAGGAAACGGTCTGGTTCAGAAAGTATCACAGACAATTGATATTTACGTATTAAAATGGGGAATCAGTCAGGGCGATTTCGCAATCGGAACCGCAGCCGGTATCTTCAAGAGTTTCGTAAGTATTATTCTGATCGTGATTGCAAACCAGATTGCAAAGCGTAATGGTGAAGAACAATTGTTCTAAGGAGGTTATACAATGGCAGCAAAAAAAGCGAAAAAAAAGGTGCAGATATTTCCGATTGTGAATACGATCATTATGATCCTGTTTGTAATCATTACGCTGTATCCTGTGTTAAATACATTAGCAATATCATTAAATGACGGTACAGATTCCCTTCGTGGAGGTATCTATCTGTTACCGAGAAAATTTACATGGAAGAACTACATTACGGTACTTCAGAAAGACAACCTGATCACAGGTGCTTATGTTACGGTTGCAAGAACTGTGATCGGAACAGTTCTTGCGCTGATCTCCAATGCAATCCTAGCATTTATCGTCAGCAGAAAAAGATTTATGTTTAAAAAGCAGCTCTCTTTATTCTGGGTTATCACCATGTATGTAAACGGAGGTCTGATCCCGACATTCCTGTTGTACAAGGGACTGGGACTTACCAACAGCTTCTGGGTATATGTTATCCCTGGAATGGTCAGTGCGTTTAACATGCTGGTTATCCGTACTTATATGAACGGTATCCCGGACAGTTTAGAGGAGTCGGCACAGCTCGACGGTGCTGGGTATACGACGATTTTCCTGAAAATCTATTCACCGCTCTGTAAGCCGGTATATGCAACTGTTGCATTGTTTGTTGCAGTTGGTCAGTGGAATTCATGGTTTGATGCAATGTTATATAACCGTATGAACGGCAAACTGACAACATTACAGTATGAGTTGATGAAACTACTGTCATCCGTAACAAATACGAGCAGTAGTGTCGAGGCAATGAAGAATGCAGTGGGAACAGTTACACCGACATCGGTTCGTGCAGCTGCAACGATTATTACGATGCTGCCGATCATCTGTATTTATCCATTCTTACAGAAGTATTTCGTAACAGGACTTACGCTTGGTGGCGTAAAAGAATAAAACTTAAATCTTCCCTTTTTAAAAGCTGTGCCGCAGAAGTGGCACAGCTTTTATATTATAATGTGGTAGTAGGAATAATCATGAAGGAAAGCGTATAGGATCATCTTGGAGACTGCCGCTGTCATGGCATTGGTTCTGTTCCTTGATCCAAGTACTTATAACAATTACGGCGGACTTTTTGCAATGTCTGTGTTATCATTGCTGCCGACCATCATTTTCTTTATTATCTTCCAGAGATATCTGGTAGATGGTATCGCAATGGATGGTATTAAGGGTTAATGTTTATGAACGGGAGAAATCCCGTTCTTAAACTCTTTGGGAGAAATCCCGAATTCTTTTTTAAAGGCGCGGTAAAATGCAGAATAGTCCTGAAAACCATAGGATTCATAAAAGGATGTAACACAGGAATCCGACAGCATCGCATTTTTACAGACAGCAAGCCTTTTTTTAAGAACATACTGGTGAAGAGAAATCCCGGTATTTTCCTTGAACACATGGGAAATGTGATATTTACTGACAAAAAAATGGGAAGCAATCGCTTCTAAAGAGAGGTCTTCTTCCAGATGATCTTCAATAAAAGAAAGCAGGTTCTGATACAGACTGCTTTCTTTTTTTGTGCGCTGCCGGTGTTTTTGGGCATACAGCTGCCGGTTCAGATGCAGCAGAAGCTGCTGGACATACAAAGAAATCTGTTCTTCCCTGGCATAGTGGTCGGAATGCAGTTCTTCAATCAGTGCAATAATCAGTGCATGGATACTGTTTGCATCGATCCGGTCATTGGACATAAGATAATGTTTTTTTTCGGCCTGCTGTAAAAGATATCCATAACGGTCGGATTGCTGTAAAAAGAAATGCATATAGCTTTTGCTGATCCAGAAAACAAAACGGCGGTAAGGTGTTCCGGGGTTGTTGATAATTGCGCGGTGCGGAATACCGGGAGGGAGAACAACCACGTCTCCATAGTGAAGAGGATAGCACCTGTCTTCAATCTCGATTTCTACATTTCCTTCCAGAAAAAAATAAAATTCATAGTAATCATGTGTGTGGCTGTCAACTTTTTTCAGCCCCTGGTCACTGTAATAATAAATTTCAAAATCTTTGGAAATCATGTACTGTCTGGTACTGAATTCCGTCTGCAATTTTTTCTTCATTATAAGCCTCCCATATCGTAACAGTTAGTATTCTATTATAGAATAAAATCGCAACTTTTGCAATGTAAGAAACAATCCATTCACTACCGTTTTCGGGGTGGAAAAGTTAAAATATTTACAACAAGAAAACCGTATGGAGGGACATAAAAATGGAAATGACATTACGCTGGTATGGATCAGAATTCGATACTGTAACACTGGAGCAGATCCGGCAGATTCCGGGAGTAAAAGGTGTAATTACTACATTATATGATACAAAACCGGGAGAAGTATGGATCAGGGAACGCATTCGTGCCATGAAAGAGGAGGTAGAGGCAGCAGGACTTCATGTGTCAGGCATTGAAAGTGTCAATGTGCATGATGCAATCAAAACAGGAGTTCCGGAGAGAGAACACTACATTGATAACTATATTGAAACACTGGAAAATCTTGGAAAAGAAGATATTCATCTTGTCTGTTATAACTTTATGCCGGTATTTGACTGGACGAGAACGGAACTTGCAAGAAAGCGTCCGGATGGATCTACGGTACTGGCATATAATCAGGCGGCAGTTGATGCACTGGATCCGGAAAAAATGTTTGATTCTATTGCAGGGGATACCAACGGCAGCATTATGCCGGGCTGGGAGCCGGAGCGCATGGCTCATATCAAAGAACTGTTTGCCATGTACAAAGATATTGACGATGAAAAATTATTTGAAAACCTGAAATATTTTCTGGAGCGTATTATGCCGGTATGCGACAAATATGATATCAACATGGCTATTCATCCGGATGATCCGGCATGGAGCGTATTTGGTCTTCCACGCATTATCATCAACAAAGAAAATATTCTGCGTATGATGCATATGGTAGACAATCCTCATAATGGTGTGACATTTTGTTCCGGTTCCTATGGAACCAACCGGGAGAATGACCTTCCGGATATGATCCGCTCACTGAAGGGAAGAATTCATTTTGCCCATGTGCGTAATCTGAAGTTTAATTCTCCTACGGATTTTGAGGAGGCTGCGCATTTATCCGCAGATGGAAGCTTTGATATGTACGAGATTATGAAAGCACTGTATGAAATTGGTTTTGACGGTCCGATCCGTCCGGATCACGGAAGAATGATCTGGGGGGAGGTTGCCATGCCGGGATACGGTTTGTATGACCGTGCGCTTGGAGCCGCTTACCTCAATGGTCTGTGGGAAGCAATTGATAAACAGGAAAAGAGAAGATAAACATAAAATAAATTTTGTGTGGAAGGGAACGAGAATATGAAACTTACGAAACAGGGAATTTCCAATAAACAGGAATGGGAAAATAAAGGATACAGACTTCCGGAGTACTCCGTGGAAGATATGATAGAAAAAACGAAAGAACATCCATTCTGGATTCATTTCGGAGCCGGAAATTTATTCCGTGCATTTCATGCACGTGTGGTACAGCATCTGCTCAATCAGGGAGTCTTAGACCGGGGACTTGTGGTGGCGGAAGGATTTGATTATGAAATCATAGATAAGATGTATGCACCGCATGAAAATCTTGGGATTGTAGCGACATTAAAATCGGACGGAACCATTGAAAAAGAAGTGGTAGCTTCTGTGGCAGAAGCACTCTCTCTTGATTCTTCGAACGAAAGTGCATACAGCAGACTGGAAGGAATTTTTGCGGCAGATTCCCTGCAGATGGCAACCTTTACCATTACAGAAAAGGGATACAGTCTGGTTAACGGAAAAGGTGAAACAATGCCGGATGTGGCAGAGGATTTTGTAAACGGACCAAAACAGCCGAAAAGCTATATGGGAAAGGTGGCAGCTCTCTTATATGCCCGTTACAGGGCAGGGGAAAAGCCGATTGCCATGGTAAGTACGGACAACTGTTCCCACAATGGTGACAAATTATATGCAGCGATTGATACATTTGCAAAAGAGTGGGGAAAAAATGATGTGGCAGATGCCGGATTTGAAACGTATATTCATTCTGATAAAGTTTCTTTCACATGGAGCATGATCGACAAGATTACCCCACGCCCGGATGCACAGGTAGAAGAAACATTGCGTGCAGACGGGGTTGAAGAACTGGACTCGGTGATTACCGGAAAGCATACTTATGTGGCACCGTATGTCAATGCGGAAGAAACCCAGTATCTTGTAATTGAGGATTGTTTCCCGAACGGAAGAGAAAAATTAGAGGTGGCAGGGTTCATGTTCACGGATCGCGAAACCGTAGATAAGGTAGAAAAAATGAAAGTGTGTACCTGTCTGAACCCGCTTCACACAGCCCTTGCAATTTTTGGCTGCCTGCTTGGATATGAAAAAATTTCGGATGAAATGAAAGATCCGGATCTGAAAAAAATGGTAGAAATCATTGGGTACACAGAAGGACTTCCGGTTGTGGTTAATCCGGGTATTTTAAATCCGGAGGAGTTTCTTCGTACAGTCCTTGAGGTACGTCTTCCGAATCCGTTTATGCCGGATACTCCTCAGCGTATTGCAACGGATACATCTCAGAAACTGGCCATTCGTTTCGGAGAAACCATCAAGGCATATATGAAAAAAGATGCACACGCAGCCCCAAAGTTAAAATTAATTCCTCTGGTATTTGCAGGCTGGCTGCGGTATCTGATGGCAGTTGATGATAATGGAAAAGCGTTTACATTAAGTCCGGACCCAATGCTGGAAGAACTTTGTCCCTATGTAAAGGATGTGGCATGGAAGGATGCAGAAGCGGAGAAAAAGATTCTTCCGATTCTTGCAAATGAGAAAATTTTTGGCGTAAATCTTGCAAAAGCAGGATTGCTTCATCCGGTATGCAGCTGTTTTAAAGAACTGATCGAAGGAGAGGGTGCTGTACGCAAAACATTGCAGAAATATGTGGAGGAAAATTAATATGACAGTAGCAGAACAGATTCATAAACTTGCAATAGTTCCAGTAGTAGTACTGGATGACAAAAAAGATGCCCTGCCGCTTGCAAAAGCACTTTGTGAGGGGGGACTGCCGTGCGCGGAGGTGACATTCCGTACGAAGGCTGCAAAAGATGCAATCCGTATTATGACAACGGAATATCCGGATATGGTTGTAGGAGCCGGAACGGTTCTGACAACCGGACAGGTTGACGAGGCGGTCGAAGCCGGAGCAAAATTTATTGTAAGTCCCGGATTTGATCCGGAAATCGTAGATTACTGCCTGCAGAAAAACATCCCTGTATTTCCGGGATGTGCAACAGCTTCTGAGGTTGCACAGGCGGCAAAGCGCGGGCTTTCCGTTGTGAAATTTTTCCCGGCAGAGACTTCCGGTGGAATTGCAGCAATCAAGGCACTGGCAGCACCTTATGTGGGAATGAAATTTATGCCGACCGGCGGGATTAATCCGCAGAATGTGAAAAGTTATCTGGAAAATGACTGCATAATAGCCTGTGGTGGAAGCTGGATGGTAAAAGGGGCACTCATTGCATCCGGTGATTTTGACACAATCCGGGAAAAAACAAAGCAGGCTGTTGCACTGGCAGCTGAGGTGCGAGGCACAGAAAGGAATTAATGATGAAACAGTTTATGGATAAAGATTTTCTTCTGGAGACGGAAACAGCAAAAAAACTGTTTCATACCTACGCAGAACCAATGCCGGTGATAGATTATCACTGCCATATCGAGGCCAAGGAAATTGCAGAGGATATCAGATTTGACAATATCACACAGGTATGGCTCGGCGGAGACCACTACAAATGGAGACTGATGCGCGCAAACGGAGTTGACGAGAAGTATATCACAGGCGATGCACCGGATCGGGAAAAATTCCAGAAATGGGCTGAGACACTTCCGAGGGCTGTCGGAAATCCTCTGTATCACTGGAGTCATCTGGAATTACAGCGTTATTTTGACTATTATGGTGTTTTAAATGGAGATACAGCAGAGGAAGTATGGCAGCTTTGCAATGCCAAATTGCAGCAGCCGGATATGTCTGCCCGTGGCATGATAGAAAAAGCGCATGTGACGCATCTTTGTACGACCGATGACCCAGCGGATTCCCTTGAGTGGCATCAGAAACTGAGGGAGGACAAAACTTTTACGGTACAGGTTCTTCCGGCATGGCGTCCGGAAGCAGCCATGAAAATCAGGGATAAAGGATTTTCTGCATATATCAGACGTCTTTCCGCGGCTGCGGGAGAACGGATTGACAGTTTTGCAGATCTGAAAAAAGCGTTAAATAACCGGCTGGCATTTTTCGATGCCATGGGATGCCGTGCAAGTGACCATAGTCTGGATTATGCCATGTATGTACCGGCATCTGAGGAAGAAGTGGAAGACATTTTTGCAAAGGCGTTAAAGGGACAGGAACTTTCCTATGAAGAGGATTTGAAATACAAAACGGCATTTCTTCTTTTTATCGGAAAAGAGTACAAAAAGATGGGATGGGTAATGCAGCTGCATTACGGTGTAAAGCGTGACAATAATCAGAAACTGCTGCGTTCCTACGGACCGAATGCCGGAGGTGACTGCATTGACAGTTATACACCGTCTGCCCAGCTGGTGGATCTGCTGAATGCTTTACAGGAAGAGGATGCTTTGCCGAAAACGGTGCTTTACAGTTTAAATCCGATTGACAATACGGCAATCGGTTCTGTGATTGGCTGTTTCCAGAACGGGGAGGAGCCGGGATATATCCAGCAGGGAAGTGCGTGGTGGTTTAACGATAACCGGCAGGGAATGGTTGAGCAGATGACGGGTCTGGCAAATCAGGGACTGCTTGGAAACTTTATCGGTATGCTAACCGATTCCAGAAGTTTTGTTTCCTATCCAAGACATGAATATTTCCGTAGAATTATGTGCAACCTCATTGGAGGCTGGGTAGAAAACGGAGAGTATCCGATGGATGAGAAAATTCTGGGACAGATCGTACAGGATATTTCTTATAATAATACAAAACGCTATTTCTGTTTTACATAGAGGATGGTGCATATGAAAAAGACGTTATTATTTGGAGAGCCGATGGCACTTCTGATTGCAGAAGAAAGTGGACCATTGAAAAATTGTGAGCATTTTACAAGAAGTCTTTCCGGGGCGGAAGTTAATGTTGCAATCGGACTGACCCGTCTGGGACATTCTGTAGAATATCTGACCCGTCTGGGGGATGATCCGTTTGGACATTATATTGCGGAAGAACTGATAAGACAAAACATCGGTACAGAAATGATTTCTTATGATGACGTTTTCCGTACGGGAATCCAGTTAAAGGAACGTGTGGAGGATGGAAGTGATCCGTATGCCCCGTATTACCGGAAAGGTTCTGCAGCGGCACACATTTCGGTAAACGAAATAGATGCCATAGACCTTGATGAGGTGGAACTGATTCATATTACAGGAATTCCTCCTGCATTGTCACATTTTGCGAGAGCAGCAACCTTCCGCTTGATGGAGCGCGCGAGGGAACGACATATACCGCTGACATTTGATCCGAATCTGCGACCGGCACTCTGGGAAAATCATGAAACGATGGTAAATGTTGTGAATGAGCTGGCAGCATATGCGGATGTGGTTTTTCCGGGAATCGGAGAATGCAAAATACTGACAGGGACGATGGAAAAGGAGCAGGCAGCAGCTTTTTACCATATGCGCGGAGTCAGGCTTGTTGTAATTAAAGACGGCAAAAACGGTGCATTTGCATCGGAGAGGCTTAAAACAGGAGAATTCAGGCAGATCATGGTTCCAGAATTTCTGGTAGACCATGTGGTGGATACTGTCGGGGCCGGAGATGGTTTTGCGGTTGGCTTTTTAAGCGGATTGCTGGAAAAGTGTTCCATTGAAGAATGTGTAACAAGGGCAAATGCCATCGGGGCATTGCAGGTGCAGCACAGAGGAGATAATGAAGGGCTTCCGGACCGTGCACAGCTAAAGGCGGCAATCTCTGAAATGAAGCAGCGTGCATAAACATAAAATACAGCTAAGACGCATAGAATATTCCAAGAAAGAAAAGCAGGAGTGTTCTGTGCGTTTTTCTGATTTATGTGAAAAAGAAGTAGTCAATGTAAAAGACTGCCGCTGCCTTGGCAGCGTCCGGGATCTGGACATTGACAAGGAATGTGGGAGAATTCTGGCACTGATCGTTCCCGGACCGGGAAAATATCTGGGCTGTTTTTGCAGGGACAGCGAATTTTTTATTCCATGGGCTAAAGTTATCCGGATAGGACCCGATATAATACTCGTAGAGTTTGATGAAAAAGAAATGAAACACCGGATAAAAGGATAAAAATTTGCAGATTGACAGAAAACAGGGAAATTGTGTATTATAGAAATAGTCATATATTTCCGGATTGGGATTGGATGCAGGAGGAGAAATCCTATGAAATGTCCGTATTGCAGCAGTGAAAATACAAGAGTGATTGATTCGCGTCCTGCGGATGACAATAATTCGATTCGCAGAAGAAGACTTTGCGATGATTGCGGAAAGCGTTTTACAACCTATGAAAAGGTGGAAACCATTCCCCTGATCATTATAAAAAAAGATAACAATCGTGAGCAGTACAACCGGACAAAAATCGAAAAAGGCGTATTGCTTGCATGTCACAAGCGGCCAATTTCTGCAGAACAGATCTCAAAGCTTGTGGATGATGTAGAAATCGAGATTTTTAACCGTGAAGAAAAAGAGATACCGAGTGCTTTGATCGGTGAAATTCTCATGGATAAGTTAAAGGAGTTGGATCCGGTTGCCTACGTGCGTTTCGCATCGGTATACCGTGAATTCAAAGATGTAAACACATTTATGAATGAGCTGAAAAAAATGCTTGGGTGAATTTGTAACCAGAGGTGCTTATGAATATTTCAGGAATGCGCCCGTATGAGGGCTTTTATGAGTACAATTCCATAAAGGCTGTTGCGCTTAGAAGCCAACAGATTGCGGCTGTGCAGAATGCCTCTGGGGATGAGGAACTTTCCGGTGGCAGTCAGCCGCAGGGACAGACACAGACGAAGCGTCCGCAGACGTACAATGCATTTGATTATGCAAAGGAGTACCAGCCGGATGAAACGTATGAACTGAAGGGTGCAGACAGTGATCTGGCAGGTCTGGACATGCAGAAAGCAATTTCCGATATGGAAAAGGATCAGGTGTTGCAGCAGTATCAGTATTTTGTGGGAACGCAGGATACCGGAGTCAAAAAGACACCGTTGGATACCGGGATTTCTGCTTTGCGTTCCGGAGAGAATTTTTCCCTTTAGTACATAACACACAAAGGAGAGACCTATGTGCGCATTTCTATATCCGGATGAATATCTGGATTCCACTTACAGCATAGATTTTGATCAATTATATAAAGAAGGATACCGGGGAATTATATTTGATATTGATAACACCCTCGTACCACATGGAGCGCCTGCGGATGAGCGGGCGATTTCTTTGTTTGCACATTTAAAGGAACTGGGTTTTCATTGTATGCTTCTTTCGAACAACAGGGAGCCGCGTGTGAAAATGTTCAATGATGCCGTGCATGTCAGTTATATTTACAAAGCAGGAAAGCCAAAGCCGTCCGGGTATCGCAAAGCGATGGGGATCCTTGGCACGGACGCGACAAATACGCTTTTTGTGGGAGATCAGATCTTTACGGATGTGTGTGGGGCAAATTTAGCAGGAATCCGCACGATCCTTGTAAAACCGATCCACCCGAAAGAAGAAATCCAGATCGTGTTAAAGCGCCGGCTGGAGGCGATTGTGCTTTTATGTTACCGTCTGCACCGTAAAATCGTAAAACCAAAGTACCCATCTGCTGCAAAAAAGGAGGATTCATCCATTTTGTAGGATAAATTTTCTTTTTGCAGAATTTTCTATGCGTGACCGTACACAGCCGGTCGTTTTCTATTTGACGAAAGTTCGTTGAAGCAGTAAGATAAAAGAAGTGCAAAAAACGAAAAGGAGAGTTGTGATGAAAGTCGGGATTGGAAATGATCATGCAGCAGTAGAACTGAAAATGCAGATCAAAGAATTTATTGAGAGCATGGGACATGAGGTTGTAAATTATGGGGTGGATACCGCAGAAAGCTGTAATTATCCGGAGATCGGAGAAAAAGTAGGACGTGCAGTGGCTGACGGAGAAGTGGATTGTGCAGTTTTGATCTGTGGAACGGGTGTCGGAATTTCCATTGCTGCCAATAAAGTAAACGGAGTACGTGCAGCTGTCTGTTCGGATGTGACAACCGCGCATCTGGTAAAAGAGCACAACGATGCAAATATCATCGCGTTTGGTGCAAGAATTGTCGGAGTGGAGCTGGCAAAGGATATTGTGAAGGCTTATCTGAATGCGGAATTTCTTGGTGGACGTCATGCGACACGCGTGGCTATGCTTGCGGACATCGAAAAACGGAACAAATAAAATACTTGAAAAGTATTCCATTTTATAGTAAAATTGTAAGTCGAGAGACTTTATACTCGTAATTTAAGGAGGAAGATCGAATGATTTCAGCAGGAGATTTCAGAAATGGTGTTACCATCGAACTTGAAGGTAACATTTATCAGATTATCGAATTTCAGCATGTAAAGCCAGGTAAGGGTGCAGCATTCGTTAGAACAAAATTAAAAAATATCGTCAGTGGTGGTGTAGTAGAAAAGACATTCCGTCCGACAGAGAAGTGTCCGACTGCTCACATTGATCGTAAGGACATGCAGTATCTGTATTCTGATGATGATTTCTATCATTTCATGGATGTAGAGACTTATGACCAGATTGACCTGACAAAGGACAGTGTCGGTGATGCACTGAAGTTTGTTAAGGAGAACGAGATGGTTAAGATCTGTTCTCACAAGGGCAATGTATTTGCAGTAGAGCCACCTCTTTTCGTAGAGCTTGAGATTACAGAGACAGAGCCGGGATTCAAGGGAGATACCGCTACAGGTGCTACCAAGCCTGCTACTGTTGAGACAGGTGCAAACGTAAACGTTCCTCTGTTCGTAGAGCAGGGAGACAAGATCAAGATTGATACCAGAACAGGTGAGTATCTGTCCCGTGTATAATCGCACCTTATAATAGAAAAGTCTTGATAAAGAAACGCCGGTTCCGGCAGAGTGATCTGTGGAAACCGGCGTTTTTTCTGCCTGAGGGAGATCAAAAAGTGAGGAATCATCCGGCACGGGAATAAGGCATAAGCAAAAGAATGTCTGCAATCGCAGCAAATACATAGGACAGCAGCATCCCCCACAGATATGCATCGATTCCGTACTGTGGGACGAGAAACAGAATCATGCAGATCCTGATCATGCATGCCAGCAGTGTGACAAACAAAACCTGCCGGGCATTGCCGAGTCCGTGCAGGATACTGTTCAGCAGACTGGTGACATACAGCAGGGGACAAAGCCAGGAGAGCTGGCAGATAAAATTGCCGGCCAGCGTATTGTGAAACAGAACTTCGCCCATCCGGTTACCGAAAACCAGAAACAGAATCGTAAAAACAAAGCCAAGAAGCAGTCCGTACAGGATTGCTTTTTTTATCGTTCGCGCAATCTGTGCGTGGTTGTGTGCACTGTGGGCTTCCGAGACAGCCGGAAGTAAAAGGACGGAAAAGGAATTGGTCAGTACACTGGGAAACAGAATGATGGACATGGTCATACCGGTCAGGATACCAAAAATACTCAGGGCATCCGAAGCACTGTAACCAAATGCCTGAAGTTTTTGCGGGATCAGAAGATTCTCCAGGCTGTTGAAAAGAGCTGTCGTCACCCGGTTGATGGTAAGCGGAACCGCCATGGAAGCAAACAGTTTGCCCATCGTTTTCCACTGACCGGAAAGGGTGTGGTAGGAGTGTCCGGGAAGCCGTTTTTCCAAAGACATGGCAATCAGACTGGTGATAAGACCGGAACATTCCCCGGCCACAAGACCGGAAACCGCGTGGAACGCCGTCAGCTCCATGCCTTTTTCCAGCGTGTACTGATAGATCAGCCATACACTTCCCACGCGTGCAAGCTGTTCCACCAGCTGACAGAACGAGGGAATTCCCGCCCGCTTTTTTCCATAGTAATAACCGTTGATACAGGCGTGGATGCAGCAGGGAAGCATGGAAAAGCTAAGGAGCGAAAGGAGGGGAGCGCAGCGGAGCTCTCCGAGAAAATGCAGGGCGATCCAGTCTGCCTGTGTGTAAAGAAAAATACCGACGATTACAGAGGCTGTGCAGGAGATGACCAGACCGAGCAGCAGATATCCGCGTGCAGTTATTTCTCCCTGCGATGTTCCTGCGTTTTTGCCGCAGGCATCGCCGACAAATTTGGAAATGGATGTCTGGATGGAGGAGGCAGTCAGGGCGAAACACATTGCAAAAACGGGTGCAATCAGCTGATAGATTCCGAGTGCTTCTGCACCAATTGTCTGTGCCAGGAATATCCTATAGAAGAAGCCGATGATACGGCTGGCAATACCGGAAGCCGTCATCAGAAGGGTGCCGGTAATCAGAGGATTTTTCAGGAATCGGGAAATGTTCAATGGGAACTCCAAATGGAAAACTTGATAACTATTGTATGAGGGGATGGTGCAGAATATGAGCTGTAAAATCTATATGGATCATGCGGCCACAACCGAAATGCTTCCGCAGGTGCGCAAGGCTATGGAGCCGTATCTCATGGAAGAATATGGAAACGCCTCCACATCTTACGAAATGGGGCGCCGCACACGGGAGGCAATAGACTAACGGTCATGCTTGCAGTGACGGTTACGCTCCTGGTCCTTACCTGGGCCGGGTACATACCTATAGGAAGGGGGTGAACACAGTGAGGATATTAATACCAGGGACCAAACTCAACTCCCAGGAGAAGCTTGAAATGGCAAAATATCTGGTCAAAGCTGGATATGCTGTCAGTATCACCAGGGAAAAAGCCAGAATGGTAAGGCTGTTTTCCATATTAATTATAACATAGTGGAGGTGCAGGATGAGCAGACGCAGAAACGGGACAAACCGTGCAGCAGCAGCCCTGGGGATTAACCCCTTCGGCTGGGGAAACGGAAAGGCAAGAAAAAGGCCGAGGGAGGTGCGAACTCCGGTCGGCCAGATGGAAAAATTATCACAACCTAATTATAAGGGGAATTTTGGAGGAATGCAAGATGAAAAAACGGCTGAAACGAAAAATTGAGAAGCGCCGCCGGGCTGAGGTTCACCGTGTGCTTGATCTGGTGTTGGACTTTTTCTTGTTGGCTTCGAGCTGTGCAAGCAACTCGTCATTGGCGGCAGTCAGC
>OHAA01000642.1_pt1 | contig 19492 bp, 25 predicted proteins | sample 1606051 | NCBI WGS metagenome assembly OHAA01 (sample SAMEA3541493, study PRJEB24748) | human gut metagenome | biome: human gut; feature: human-associated habitat; material: faeces | place: China | collected 2012
GGATCGTCGTCAAACACGCACAGCCCGGTTTCCCGGCATGATGAACGCAGCCAGTGCGTCGATACCGGCAAGAGCGGTTTCCTCATTACTGCTCTTGGGTGCGATGCCCCACACATTCTGTGCAAACCGTGCAAACCGAGCCGCACCGTCCTTGTAGATATGGCGGTACAAAACCGGGTGAATGACCGCCAGCCCCGCACCGTGGTTGCAGTTGGTGTAAGCGCCCAGCTGATGCTCGATCATGTGACACTGGAAGTCCGTGACCTTGCCGATCTTCAAAATGCCGTTTTCCGCCATGGCGGACGCCCACGCCAGCTCGCTTCTTGCGTCATCATTCTCCGGGTCGGTCATCAGCACGCGGGTATTGCGGATGACACTACGCATGACGGCTTCGCTGATGTCATCGGAAAGATTGTTTTCATCCGGCTTGCCGAAGTAGGTCTCCATGGCGTGACTCAGGGTATCAAAGACACCGGAGATGACCTGCTTCATGGGAACGGACATCGTATAGCTGGGGTCAAGGAAGGCAAAATCCGCCTGTGCGCCCCAAAGAGCGCCCTTGATTTTCTTTTCCTCGTGGGTGATGACGGCGCCGTTATTCATCTCGCTGCCGGTGCCGAACACCGTGACGATGGTGCCGAGGGGAATAAACTCCGTTGGGAATGTGTGCTTGGTGTTCTCCAGTTCCCAAATGTCCTCGTCCAGTTTGGCCTGTGCGGGGATGACTTTGCAGCAATCGGAGACACTGCCGCCGCCTACGGCGAGGATCAGGTCCACATGGTTTTCACGCGCCAGCTTCGCGCCCTCCTGCACTTTTGCGTAGGTAGGGTTCGACATGATGCCGGAGAACTCCACGACGCGCTTGCCCTCGGCGTTCAGGATGCCCATGATCTCATCGTACACGCCATTGCGCTTAATAGAGCCACCGCCGTAGGCCAGCATGACGGTGTCACTGTACCGCTTCAGCAGCGACGGCAGGCTTTGGGATACACAGCCCTTGCCGAACCAGACTTCCGTTCGGTTTTCAAAATGAAATGCTTCCATCGTAAAACCTCCTCGTGATATTGACACAGTGCGTATACCGCTGTACAATTCTCTTAGACTTCGTGTATATCCTACAACTTAAAGCGCACTTTAAGTCAAGAGGTTTTCTTAAATAATTGGGAGGATATTTTATGGTTTACACGGTTGGTGAAATGGCAAAGCTGCTGGGGATCACGGCATCTACCTTGCGCTATTATGATAAAGAGGGTCTGCTGCCTTTTGTGGAGCGTTCCTCCGGCGGCATCCGGATGTTTCAGAAATCGGATTTTGAGTGGCTTCAGGTGATCGGCTGCATGAAAAAAGCCGGGATGTCCATCAAAGACATCCGGCAGTATATTGAAATGGCACTGCAAGGTGATGAGACCATCAGCCTACGCCTTGCCATGTTCCGTCATCAGCGGGAAGCTTTGAAGCAGCGGATGGAAGAATTACAGCGCACCATGCAGCTGGTGGATTACAAGTGCTGGTACTACGAAACGGCGCTGGAGGCCGGAACCGTTGACGTTCTGCAAAACATGGAGCTTTTGCAGGTGCCGGCGGAATTTCGGGAGATTCGCTTGAAATTGAAGAAAGCTCCGGAAATGTGAGAAATAACAGGGATGGGGCGAGAAAAATGATCGATAAAATGCTGATTCGCGGAGCAAAGGTCCACAACCTGAAAAACATCGATGTGGATATTCCGCTGGGTAAAATCGTGGGCATCGCAGGCGTATCCGGCTCTGGCAAGTCATCCCTTGCCTTGGGCGTGCTGTACGGCGAGCGTCAGCGGGTGCAGCTGGCCCGCGCTGTGACGGTAACCGCACCACCAGCGTTCTCTATATGCTGGACGTGCCATCCATCGGCCTGCACTCGTCCAACACTGTGTGGCTTACCGGTGTGATGCACGATCTGGTCGCAGACAGGAGCTCCGTCATTCTGGTCGTTCACGATACGCAGATTATGAAGGAGGCCGACAGTCGGTGAAGCATGCAGACGGATCACAGCCAGCGAAACACCGCAGAAAATCAGAGAAAACAAAAACAGCATTACCGGCCAATATTTATAATGACATGAAGCGACGGAGAGGGCAATTTCTTCTCCGTCGTTTGTTATTTCTTTGCAAGGTAAAATGTCACATGAGCTGCCCCGTCTGCCAGCGGGATATTGACGCGATTCGGATAGCCGCCCTGTCTCTGGCCGTAATCCGTGGAAAAGCAAGGCAACGTGGATGCTCTGACCAGTTCCGCAAACACAGCCGGATCGGACTGTACCAGAAACTTGGAAGCAGGCATTTTTTCACGGCAAAGGGTGTCCCAAAAGCCAAGCTCGGTACGTAGCAGGAAATTGAAGCCGTTAATGTCTGCGAAGGTCAGCTCGTTTTGCTTCGCCAACTCGTGTTCCATCGGTACGCAGACAAAAAGATTCTCCTGCATGAAGGGTTCAGCACCCTCAATGGGAAAGGGCAGAATGACAATGTCGCAGGAACCATCCTTCCAGGCGGATAGCACCTCCTCATTCTGGCAAATTGTGGAGGACACCATCATATTCGGCTGATATGCATTTAATTTCGGCAACAATTCCCACAAAGGTGCAGGGGCACAGGAGCGTACAACCACCGTCCGATGTCGCTGGTCAAAATTCCGCACCTGCTGTATCGTCTGATCCGCTTTACTTAGCAGACTGCGGGCGCATTCCACTGCGACAAGTCCTGTCTCATTCAGCTCGATTTTGTTTTTCCCTCGGTTAAAAAGCGTCACACCAAAGGCATCCTCCAAATGCTGCATGGAGCGGGTGACAGACGGTGTAGAGATGTGAAATTCCTCCGCAACATGACTGAGCGTGCCGAGGTCTGCAAACGCCACCAGATGCCTCAGTTCATATAAATTGATCATGTTGATTTCTCCATATTTCATATTATGAAAAGCGCTTTGCTATATTGATAGTGTACACTGCTGCAATGTCATTGTAAAGTACAGATAGATCCAAATTTATTTTTCAGAAATATGGAGGTATCATTATGGAATATGTAACTTTGAACAATGGCATCAAAATGCCAAAATTGGGTTATGGCGTGTATCAGACACCGCCGGATGACACCAAGCTCTGCGTATTGGATGCCATTGAGGTCGGCTACCGCAGCATCGACACGGCCCAGGCATATCATAACGAGGAGGGTGTCGGTGCGGCGCTGGCAGAAAGTGGTCTTCCCCGTGAAGAATTTTTCCTGACCACAAAGGTCTGGATTACCAACGCAGGATACGAAAAAGCCAAGGCATCCATTGCGGAATCCATGCGCAAACTGCGCACTGACTATCTCGATCTATTGCTCATTCATCAGCCTTTCGGCGATTATTACGGCACTTACCGGGCAATGGAGGAACTCTACAAAGAAGGCAGGCTCCGAGCCATCGGCGTTTCCAACTTCGGCCCCGACCGGTATTTAGACATTGAGCATTTCTCAGAAATCAAACCTTCGGTAAACCAAATCGAGACCCATGTGTTCCAGCAGCAGAAAATAGCCAAGGAATACATGCAAAAGTACGGCTGCCAGATTGAGTCCTGGGGGCCCTTTGCGGAGGGACGGAAGGATATGTTTGTGAATCCTGTGCTAACTGCGATTGGGAAAAAATATGGCAAGACAGCCGCCCAGACTGCGCTGCGCTTCCTGCTCCAGAGCAACGTGATCGTTATCCCCAAGTCTGTCCATAAGGATAGGATGCAGCAAAACTTCGACCTGTTCGACTTTACCCTGTCAGCAGAGGACATGGCTGCTATCGAGGTTCTGGACGACGGCGAAAGCCTATTTTTCTCCCACTATGACCCAAAAACTGTGGAGTGGTTTATGTCCATTTTATAGGAAACATCGAAGCACAACATGACAAGTACACATCAGACAGAGTCATTTTGGACGATTTTGCCCCAGGCTTCTCCGTTCAATGCCAATGTACTGTTCGGCTAGATGTCTGGACAGGAGGACAAGTTCTCCCTGCGGGTTCGCAGCATTGTGACAGTGGTGTGAACTGATTCGTGAAAAAGATTACAGAAAGCTGAAATAAGGAGCGTGATTTTTATGAGCAAAAGGGTTTTGATTTTATCAGGCAGCCCCCGCAAAGGCGGCAATTCTGACATTCTATGTGACGAATTTATGCGTGGCGCACAGGAATCGGGCAATGAAGTGGAGAAAATCCGCATCACCGAAAAGAAGATTGCTCCATGTTCTGCCTGTTATTACTGCCATAACCACAGCGGAGAATGTACCCGCAGGGATGACATGGCCGGCATTCTGCAAAAGATGATTGATGCCGATGTAATCATTCTGGCAAGCCCCATCTACTTCTACTCCATCAGTGCCCAGCTCAAGGCGGTGATTGACCGCACCGTGGCCCGCTGGCTGGAGGTGAAAAACAAGGAGTTTTACTATATTGTCACCATGGCAGATGATGCCCATACCTCTGCTGACACCGCCATATCCTGTTTTCGCGGCTATGCCGACTGCGTGGAAGGTGCGGTGGAAAAGGGCGTTATTATCGGAAGCGGCGTATATGAACTGGGCGAGGTAAAAAATATCCCTGCTATGCAGCATGCCTATCAGATGGGCAAAAGCGTATAAAATACAACGCCCCAAAACACAGAAAGAAGAACAGATGAATGAAAAAGGAAATCTCAAAGCGGCAGCTTGATATGCTGCATGGCTCCATCTGGAACAAGCTGCCGCTATTTGCGCTGCCTGTGGCAGCAACCGCCATCTTAGAGCAGCTATTCAATGCCTCCGACATTGCAGTGGTAGGCAACTTTACCGGCACAGGAAAAACCATTGCAGTAGCGGCAGTCGGAGCCAATAGTTCTATTATCGCCTTGATCGTCAACCTGTTCGTCGGCATTGCACTAGGCGCAAATGTCATCATCGCCAATGCCATCGGACGGGATGACCGGGAGGCGGTGCAGAAAACCGTCCACACCTCCATCGTAGTGGCGATTCTCTGCGGCATTCTTGTGGCAGCAGCTGGGGAACTAATCGCCGCGCCGCTGCTTTCTTCCCTCCTTGTACCGGAGGATGTGCTACCCTCGGCGCTGCTCTACCTGAGGATTTATCTTCTTGGAATGCCCGTGATCCTGCTCTATAACTTTGAGGCAGCAATCTTCCGCAGCGTTGGCAACACAAGAACGCCCCTAATCGCGCTGTTTGCCTCCGGCATTCTGAATGTGGTGCTAAACCTGTTTTTTGTTGCGGTGCTGAGAATGACCGTAAACGGCGTTGCCATTGCTACAGTGCTCTCCAACGCAGTCAGCTCAATGCTGCTCTTTCGGCGGCTGCGTACCACGCAGCAGTCCATTCATGTGGAATGGCAAGCGCTGCGGATTGACTGGACAACGCTTAAAAGAATCATGAGGGTCGGTTTGCCCGCAGGCATTCAAAGCGCTGTGTTCGCTGTTTCCAACATCGTGATCCAATCTGCCATTAACAGCCTCGGTACGGTGGTCATGGCGGCGTCCAGCGCAGCCTTCAACATCGAGGTGTTTGCCTACGATATACTCAACTCATTCAGTCAAGCCTGTACAACCTTTGTTGGGCAAAACTATGGAGCAGGACAGCTTGGACGCTGCAAACGAACGCTGATCCTGTGTCTGTTCGAAGATCTGACCGCCTCGGCCTCCGCTATTGCACTGGTACTATTGGCGGGAAAACAGCTTTTGGCGATTTTCAATAGCAATCCGGATGTCATTTCCATCGGCTATACCCGGCTATTAATAGTGTTTTCTGCTTATACCTTCAGTATGCTTTATGAGGTAATGAGCGGCTATCTTCGTGGTTTTGGCATTTCGCTGGTTCCAGCGATCCTTACCGCCATTGGCGTCTGCGGTGTCCGCATTGGCTGGATAAATTTCGTATTCCCGCAAATCAGGACATTTCAAACCATTTTGATCGCCTATCCGGTCAGCCTGTCGGCCACGGCGCTGTTGATACTAATCGCATTGCTTTGTTACCGCCCTTCCCGCCGATTTGCCACATTACAGCGAGGCGAGAAAAATCTGAATACAAATAAGGAGAAAAATCTATGGCCACATTGATTGCATTTTACTCCCGTGCGGGAGAAAACTATTTTGGCGGTACATACCGTCAAATCACCATTGGCAACACGGAAAAGGCAGCAAAGACGCTCGCCGAACTAACCGGCGGTGCACTTTACAAAATTGAGCAGGTACAGCCGTATTCCGACAAGTACCAGGCCTGCATTGCCGAGGCACAGGCTGACTTGCAGAGAAACGCCCGTCCGGAGGTGCTGAATCTCCCCGATGATCTGGACGATTATGACGAAATCTATCTGGGCTATCCCAATTATTGGGGAACAATGCCCATGGCGATCTACACGTTCCTCGAACAGTACGATTTTACCGGCAAAACCATCCACCCTTTCTGCACTCATGAGGGCAGTGGACTTTCCCATACTGTGCAGGATATTCAAAAATGTGCGACTGGCGCAACGGTCACAAAAGGACTTGCTATTCAAGGCAGCCGCGTAGACAGTTCGAAATCCACCCTTGAAAAGTGGATTCGTGAAAGCAAATAAAAGGAGAAATCTATGAAAGAAGAACGAGTTACCTTAAATAATGGTATTGCCATGCCGCGCATCGGCTACGGCGTATTCCGCATGACGGATGCTGCTGAATGTGAAGAAGCCGTTGTACAGGCCATCCGCACGGGTTATAGGCTGATCGACACGGCGGCGGCTTACGGAAATGAGGCAGCTGTTGGCAAGGCAATCCGTCGCTGCGGTATTCCCAGAAAGGAACTGTTCGTTACCACAAAACTGTGGATCACGGACACCAGCTACGAGGGGGCAAGGCAGGGCTTTGCACGATCCATGAAGCATCTTGGGCTTGACTATCTGGATCTATACCTCATCCATCAGCCTTACAATGACTACTACGGCGCTTGGCGCGCATTGGAAGAACTATACGCTGCCGGGAAGGTATGCGCCATTGGTGTGGATAACTTCACACCGGACAAGCTGGCGGACTTTGTATTTTGGAATAAGGTCAAGCCGATGGTCAATCTAGTGGAGTGCAATCCCTTCTTTCAGAGGGAGGACGAACGCGCCTACATGGAGAGCCAGAACATCCAGATGCAGGCGTGGTCGCCCCTGTCCGCAGGTCAGGCGAATCTTTTACGCTGTGCGCCATCGCCGCGAGCCATCGAAAGTCTCCTGCACAGGTGGTGCTCCGCTGGCTGACACAGCGTGGCATCGTGCCCATCGTAAAGTCAGCCAATCCCCAGCGCATGAAGGAAAACCTGAATATTTTTGATTTCACGCTGGCGGAGGAAGAAATGCAGCAGATCGCAGCGCTGGATACAGGACACACCTGCTTTGTGCCGCGGCAGAGTGGATTGGCGGTAGATGAATTTTTAAAGAAATCACTGCTATACCAACTCTAATGTACAGATATCTATTTTGAAAAATGAACATTGTAGGATCGCAAAAGCCGCAAAGTTTGACACCTGTGGCTTTTACAATCTTTTACAGAATACATCTCTTCCGTCCCTATTTATTAAGTAGATAATGTTAAGGAGGGGTTCCCACGTATAATCCCCACACCATTGAACAATACAAAGTCTATCGCTTTTGGAAGAGAGCTTTGCTCTGAAGCTTTTCCTGCTCGCTCCTTTGTCATGCTTCGGACTGATGCCGGAGAACAAAACCGGTGAAAAAATTGCGATTACCTTTCTCAATGACTGTGTGCAGAAAATACCTGTACCGGCTCCAGCTACTTCGGAAACAGTAATCGCTTTTCTAAAACAATTCCGCAGCCTTACGCCCCGCCCAGTCATCCATGACTTTGAAGCGCTGACCCGCTGGTGGTTGGACAATCCCAACCCGCTTACCTACCAGCAGGCGCTTGGTATGCCCGATAATCTCTACCGCCATTTTCTGTCTCATCCTTTGATCCACGAAGATGACGCCCTTCGGCTGGCACGCAGGGGACTCGTTACCGAATCGGAATATAATGACCTGCAGCTATGGTATTTGAACGGCCATACAATGTCCTGCTGGTTCGGTTCCCTGGGAGTGGATGGCACCGGCAGCCTGTATGGTCTAACCTTTGACTGCCAAACTGCATCCCCAATAAAAACGCAGTTCTACCTATTGGACGATTACTACCGTATTATGAACCATCTTAAAGAGTAAAACCTTTTCAACTACTACATATTGTACTTGTCGCTGGCTATAAATCTATATATGGTATTTTTCATCTTGACAGACACAAGATACAGTGCTATACTGAACTTGTAATTGATTTTTGTGCGTATCCCATTTGGGAATACAGTTCTTTTTGATCTGTACCGTAGGCCAAAAGCCTGCATTGCACACGCTGTTAAGTTTGTATGCAAGTGTCAGTGATTTTTTGCGCCCTTTTAGGGCAAAAAAATGCTGGCACTTTTTATATAGATAATAATGCCAATGGCAGAAAGGAGTGTTATGGCACAGATTTTTGTGTTCGGGTGTGTCATGAACGACCTTGTACCCAAAGAAAGCCAGTCCAAACAAAGCTATGTATACTTTGATCTGATGGAACGCACCAAAAACTGGACGCAGTTCTATCAGGTATGGGCCTGGGATGCAGATGTCACCCGGCTCATGCAATTCAAGGTCAAAAAAGGCAGTATGATCTGGCTTGCCGGCTCACAGCGGCTGGTAGATGTTCGCATGAAGGACGGTAAATTGGAAAAGAAGCTGAAGGTCAGTCTAAATGACTTTGGTTTCCTCCCCAAACAGCCCGCCGCAGCGAACAGACAGGAGAATGACCCGGACATTACTGCGGAACCCGCACCGCTCCCCACAGAGGTATTGGACGGTGACCGTGAATCCCTGCCGGAGTAGTTTACTTCGGCGCCCAAGAGGGACCGTATCAAGTTTTTCAGAATGAAACTGAAAGCTTGGTGCGATCCCTCTTTTTTTGTTTTCCTACAAATTCAGAAAAAAGGATGGTATCAAACATGAATAATGACAAAGGACTTTTGAGCGGCAGCATCACGATCCTGATTGGTGCGGTCATCGCAATTATGGCTCTGGTACGTGGACCCTGGCAGGTTTGGCTGCTTCTGGGCGTTTTCACTCTCTGGGGACTGTGGGTAGTTTTGATCCTGCTTCTCCCCTATATGCAGCAGGCTAAACGGCATCGCCAGCGTCAGCAGCGCACCAGACAGCTCCATGCAGAAGGCATCCAAACAAGAAGTTTTGAGATCCCTGACCTGGGCAGCACCAGCTCCGATGAACTACTGGTTCGCCACACCAACCATCGTATTCTGGCATATCTGCGCTCCGCTTATCCGCAAGCCACCTTCGAGTGGTGTGAAAAGCAGCCGGAGCAGCTGATCCGCAATGGCGGTACCGGCCGCATCCGTGTGTTCGGCATTGACGAGTTTGACCACGCCGATGTGACACTGGATCAGAACGCCAATATCAAATGCGATATGGTCAAGATCGTTCCGCTGTCCAAGGTCGGCGGAGAAACAAACGAAGATGATGCAACTCCACCAAACAAGCAGCCTGTTGATCCCCGTATCTGGTATGAGACGCAGGGGCGCTCTGTGCTGGAAGCACTGATCTCCGACCTTAATTCCCGCGGGCACAGCAAACTGACGCTTCGGGAAGACGGTGATATCTGCATTGAGCAGGGTGAAAATGCTGTTTCGCAGGAACATCTGAACAACTTTCCCCAGAAGGTCTACTGGCCCCGTCTGGCAGAGGTTCTGGAAAGCAATGGTCTGGCCGCTGAAGTCACTGCCCAGGGCATTCAGGTGTCCTGGTAATGCTTCTGATGCCAAGGAACACAGAGAAAGGAGTGAACTTGACGAATGAAATCAGGACTTACCATTGTGGAAATGGCTCAGCAGATTGAACGCCAATCCAGACTCAAGCAAGACTATTTACTTGATACCAGGCGGCTTCAAGTAGAACCTTTTGGTTCCCAGCTTTATCTCCACACCTTTGATGACCACGATGACCCACTGGTGGAGCCACTGGAGATCAACCAGATCGCCCATCGGCAGATTGGCACACATTTAAAGATTCCGGCCGCTTACTATGACCGTATGCTTTCCGATTATCCGGAACTGCTGGCAGAGAATGTGAATTCCTGGTTCCAGCGGGAACCGACCCAGCGTATGATCCGCACCCTGGATGGCACTGTACGGGCGTTTTTGAGCAACCGCTATCGCCGCATTGACAACCTGGACATTGCAGAAATCGTCCTTCCTGTCATTCAGCAAATGGAGGACGCCTGTTTTGAAAGCTGCCAGATTACGGACAGCCGTATGTACATCAAAGTAGTCAACAAGCGGCTTGAAGCCGAAGTTGTACCCGGTGACATCGTACAGTCCGGCGTTATCATCAGCAATAGTGAAGTTGGACTGGGTTCCGTCAACATCCAGCCTTTGGTCTATCGGCTGGTATGCAGTAACGGCATGGTTGTCAACGATGCCCAGACTCGCCGCACTCACATCGGCCGGGTCAATGAGGCAGATGAAAACTTCCAACTGTTCTCACAGGAGACATTGGCCGCTGATGACCACGCATTTGCCATGAAGATCAAAGATACCGTGATGGCCGCCGTGGATGAAACGCGGTTTACACGGGTAGTTGGCATGATGCGTGAAGCCACAACCGTTCAGATGAATACCACTGATATTCCCGGCGTTGTCCGTCTGGCAAGCAAGGATTTCAATATCACCGAGGAAGAAAGCACCGGCGTTCTGCAGCGTCTGATTGAAGGAAAAGATCTGACCCTCTATGGGCTATCCAATGCCGTAACACGCTTTAGTCAGGATGTGAACAGCTATGACCGCGCCACTGCCCTGGAGGGGATCGGATACAATATCCTGTCCATGCCCCGACAGCAGTGGAACCGTATCAATCAGATGGCCGCCTGACCATCTGCAACCATCACAATTTTTAAGGAGGAACCACTATGTATAATCAGAACAGCGATTTGATGAAACAGGAAAAATTCATGCTCCCCACTATGATCGAAAGCGATTTCAGCGCCGAGGAACTGGCCGAGGACGCCGATGGTCTGCAGATGAGCTTTCCGCGTGTCAAGATTCCCGCCGGCGGCACACTCCAGTTCGAGATGCCGTCCGATGATCCGGACAATCCCGACTATGAAAAGACTCTGGTAGGCGTCATTCTGCATAACCACGCCACCTGCGCCTACTGGCCGGCTGGCAGCGAATATGACGACGATACCACGCCGCTTTGTTCTTCTGTGGATGGCAAGGTTGGCATCGGCACTCCCGGAGGTGCCTGTGCTGCTTGCGTGATGAACCGCTTTGGTTCTGCACCTGATGGCAGCAAGGGAAAAGCCTGTAAAAATATGCGTGTGCTCTACCTGCTTCGCAGTGGTGAGTACATGCCTCTGCAGGTAAATCTGCCTCCTACCAGCATCAAGCCCTTCAAGGAATTTCTGAACCGGGCCTTCATGCTCCGCCGCCGCGCCACTTACGGCAGTATCGTGCAGATTGGTCTCAAGCGTGAGAACAACGGCACCAATGACTACAGTGTTGCTACCTTCAAACTGCTGCAGGATTTTCAGGGCGAGGAGCTGGCTCAGATCCGGGCTTACGCCAACAGTTTTAAGGAGCAGATCAAACTCCTGCTCCAGCAGCGTGCCGAGATCACTGAGGAGCAGCGTGACACCGGCTGCGATTATGTAATCGAGCCTGACGCCATGACCAACGAGCCGGCAGACGGTCACTATACCGTCAGCCAGATCAATGGTGACTGCGAGCAGCTGCCCGCATAAGTATTCTGATGTGGCCTGCGCCACATGACACATGAACAAAGGGATGCCTTCGGTTTAACACACCGGAGGTATCCCTCTTTTTTTATTTTAAGGAGGAAAACACAATGTTATGTGAAGTACCATTAACCAAAAAACAACAGGCATTTGCCACTGATCATCACGGACTGGTCTACAAGTTCCTGAATGAAAACCATCTGCCGGAAGATGAATTTTATGATGTGGTTGTTTTCGCATACTTAAAGGCAGTAAAAGATTACTTCAACTCTCCATCTGCACAAAAATTCTCTTTTAGCACAATCGCCACACGACAAATGAAATTCCGGCTCTATGATTACTTCCGCACCCAGGAGCGCCGCAAGCGCAATATGGAGGTTCTCAGTATTCACGTCGGATTATATCCCGATGGTGCACCTTTAGAAGATACCATTCCTGCCCATGACCCAATCATGCAGCAGTTGGTAATGGATCTTCTGCTCCACGAGCTGGCCGGCAGAGTATCCAAGCAGCAAATGGATATTGTACATCTGAAACAGGGCGGCTATGGTATCCGTGAGATTGCCCGCACCCAGAAGGTTCCCATGCGGCGCATTAAAGAGTTGCTGGCTGAAGTCCACGATGTGCTGCTGGACATTTGCTATGGATGAACCCATTACAGATAAGAAATACCCTTACATCCACATTTTCAAAAAGATTGGAGGTCAAACCGAATGAAGAAAGAAAAGAAACAGATCGTTTTGAATGGCTCTCTGCTACGTCCACTGTCTGTTGGGCGAGGTGCGCTTCTGCACGCCGGAGGAAACATCTACCACACTTCGCGTGTGGTGGCGATTCTGGAGGAGTCGGAGGATTGCGTCCGTTTTGAAACGCAGAACTCCCACTACCATCTCTCCATGTCCCCTTTTCCGCTGGCGGCTGTCAGTCCGCTCCCTGTGAGATTGGCCGCATGTGCGTGAAGGGGCTGTAAATGGATTGGAACAGCCGGCTCCCGCTGACTATTCCACAAGTTTTGGCCGTGGCGGATACCATTCCGTCACGGCTCTTTTTATGGAGGAACAAAATGAACGAAGAAATCATGAATGAGATCCAACCAGTCCGCCCCAAAGACCAGTTTACCTTTTCCTGCCGTCAATGCGGGGCGTGCTGCCGCAATATCGAAGGTTGTGTAATGGTGGAGAGTCTGGACGCCTACCGTCTGGCTCGTTACCTCCGGGCAAATGGTGAACCCATCGAAAGAATAGATGATTTCCTGTTCCGCTACTGTGAACCGGAACCACTGACCGAGGAAGGCTTCCCCATCTATATGCTCAAGACCAAAGCCCCAAACGGCTCCTGCATCTTCCTTACAGATGGGCGCTGTTCCGTCTACCCTGCCCGTACCCGCACCTGCCGTATTTATCCTCTTACCGTAGGTCCAGGGGAGCGTGGCCGCGATTTTGAATACTGCCTGTGTCTGGATCGGCACCAGAGCCACTTTACCGGCAGCCGGGTATCCGTCAAAGACTGGCTGTATCAGAATTTTAAGCGGGAAGACAAAGAATATATGAAGCGGGAATATGAGATTGCCACCGAACTGGGCAAACTAATGCGCGCCATTGACCCTGCCATGCGGCAAGGTGTTGTATTCGAGGTACTCTACTACCGCTATTACAATTTTGATTTGGACCAGCCTTTTCAGCCTCAGTATGAGCAGAATAACCGGCACCTGTTAGCAGACCTGCACCGGATTGCCGGGGAACAGTAAAAGACAAATGGCTTTTAGAAAGGGGGCCTTATTCTATGAATTTACACGAAACAGCGATGGGACAAAAATTTTTTAATGTTCAGCTCCCCGCACTGATTAACACACTCAAAGATATTGCGGCGGCGCTTTCCCGCCCTGCACCATCTGCTATATCCTTTCCGGCAGACCCACGCTTTCTCACTTCGCTCTATTACGGCGAATACGAAGCAGATGTGTTCAAGCCTGATAAACGCCTCATACCTTTTAATCAGGCAGTACAACAGAAAGAAAAAGCTCTGCTTCCGCTGCTCTCCAGCGAGGCGTCCATCGCTTTTGAACAGTATCAGACTGCGGTACAATGCCGCAATTCTGCTGTATTGGAGCAGGCATACGCCTCTGGTTACCGTACCGCTGTGCAGATGTTTGCGGCAGGCTTAGGCCCACAGCCGCCAGTACCGGAACATGAGGAGGATAATAATGGATGAGAACAGACTGCCCGAACTGCCCCAGGAAGCTTTTCGACCAATGATCGCACAATCAGTCCAACTGGAACAGTTTTTGGGGGAAGAACTGATTTTTTGCTTTCGGGATCTTGATGGCGTCCATACCTTTACTACCTGCTATGGCGATATCTACAAAACAGTCAACGCACTGCGGGACTATGTCCGGCTTTTGGAATCGGTGTGCGATCAGTGGGAGCTGACTGGATTCCATCGTGCTACCTATGAGTACCATGCCGAAAAGCTTCGTAAAATTGCGGATAAGCTGCAAGCTGGTATCGGCTACGACTATGACAAAGCCGTGGAGCGATGCAAAAAGAAACGAGCCCGAAAGTCCCACAGCAGCGATGTCGGGGAAGATGCCCTTCTGCTGACGGTACGGGCTACCGGCAAGTCCACTGACAATGAAAAGGAGGCTGCGCCTTATGAGGAAGATACCCCTTGGGAACCTGAACTCGAATAACCCTATAAAAATATCTGCTAAAAAGTATCATGCAAGCGTTGCCCGGCAATCCCCCAGAGACCGGAACCGATTGCCGGCCTGCAAGCGCTATGCGTTTGTCCACGCCAATGTGCATGAGCACTGCCGCCACTTCCGGCGCGGATAGCCGCCCGGAAGCTACCCACGGAGAATGCCTATGGAACGAGAGGAACTACGCACCACTTTAGTGAACCATCTGGAAACCCTGCGGCGCAATCTGCAGGTCGTATCCATGGAGGTGCTGAAAACCAAGTACAAAAAACCATTTGATGCCCTGCGGCAAGACATCTGTAAAGCCGCTACCGCCTATACCCGCTTTCTGGTATTTGACGGTATGAGGGATCAAGCACAAATACTTTGATGAGGCTGTACCCTATATCGATGCAGCTGTGAAGCAAACCAAGCGGCTCAAACAGATTTCAGATGCTGCCTTTCAGCGTCAGGATATTGACGAGATCGAATCACTTGCCCTTGCCCTGCGCAAAGAGATAGAAGCAGCCCTGCAGCCCTTCTATATGAGCCATATGTGCCTTTATGTGACGCCGGAATGCTTTGACGATCCGCCCAAGACGCCAGAAATCTACAACGATGCAACCGCCTGTGTCTGGCGGGATGGTACATGGCAGCTCCTGGAGGATACCAGCAAAGGGTTCCTACTCTTTGTTCAATCCAAATCCAAGGAGGAAGCTACCGCATGAAAAAGACATCGCAACAATATCTAAACAGCGAAGCACACGGTTATCTCATGGAGGCCAAAGCCTGTAAGCTCTTACTCAAAGACAATGCGGGTTTGAAGCCCTGTCGCCGGAAGAACAGCTTGCCGAGTTGAAGCGTGCTGAAGAATCCAGGCAGGCATGGGGGCAGTATATCGCCAGTCTGAAAGAAATGGTCGGCTCCACCACTGAGCAGGAATGACCCTTAAAAATCGCTGCTGAAGTTTGCTTTGCAGACTGCCTACTTGCAAAATTAGATTTTTTCGTCTAAAATAGGTATATAATAATATATCAGCCGAAATTGAGAAAGGAGGAACGCCTGTGTATATCACCCGACACATGGAGAAACCGGTGATGGAGCTGAATGAACAGTATCCTGTGCTTCTGCTTACCGGCCCAAGGCAGGTTGGAAAAACCACCATGCTGGAACATTTGATAGAGGTCGAGGGCAAGGGGCGCAAGAAGGTCTCTTTGGATGATCTGACGCTGCGGGAACTCGCCAAGACAGACCCAAAGATGTTCTTCCAGCTGTATCAGCCGCCGCTGCTCATTGATGAAGTGCAATACGCACCGGAACTGTTCCCATATATCAAAATCATGGTAGATGAACGCCATCAGCCCGGCGATTTCTGGCTGACGGGTTCTCAGCTTTTCAAGATGATGGAGGGCGTACAGGAATCTCTGGCCGGCCGGGTGGCTCTGCTCCATCTCTCACCACTTTCCCAGAGTGAGATCATGAAACGGCCCCCTGAACCACCGTTCAGCCTGGAGCTGCCTCTTTTGTCAGAACGGCAGAACGGGCGCCAAATGCTGAACACGCCAGAGGTCTTTCAGCGTATCCATCAGGGTGGGATGCCTGCCCTGGTCACAGGAACCTATTCCAATGCCTCCATCTTCTATTCCAGTTACATTGACACCTACATGGAACGGGATGTGCGGCGGCTGTCCAATGACATTGACAGCTTAAAGTTTCTGCGGTTCCTGCGTTCTGTTGCCGCCAGGACTTCCCAGCAGGTCAATTACAAGGGCATCGCCGATGATGCGGAGATCGACCAGACCACAGCTAAAAACTGGCTTCATGTTCTGGAGGCGCTTGGGATCATCTTTTTATTGGAACCCTATTCCAATAATGTCCTCAAACGCACCGTATCCACACCCAAACTCTACTTCTATGACTCCGGTATCGTCTGTTACCTGACCCGTTGGAGCAGCCCGGAGACAGCCATGGAAGGAGCCATGAGCGGAGCACTGCTGGAAAACTATACCGTAGCGGAAATCATCAAGACCTATCAGAACGCCGGTCAAGAGCCTTTCCTGTACTACTACCGGGATAAGGATGCCAGAGAAATCGACCTGATCTTGGAGCGGGACGGGAAACTGTTTCCCATCGAGATCAAAAAGATGGCCTCGCCGCCAAAGAAATTGACAAAGGTGTTTGATCTGATCGACAAGTCTCCGCTGCAGCGCGGCACTGGTGCTATCCTGTGCATGGCTGACCAGTTGGGCGCTTTTGATCAGAACAATCTGATTGTGCCTATCTCTTTGATTTAACCAGGAGCCCTGCCGCATTACCTGCGGCTTATAACCGAAAGGATCGACAGACTGCATTTAGCGGCCTGCCGATCCTTTTTTCATTCAGGAGGAAACACCTGATGATAAAACAACAAATATCTTTTCTGTTTGAAGACCCTGGATTCTGTATAGATGTATTCTGCACCCTTACAGAACCGGTACGCTACTACAATCGGGATACCGAAAACGGCGCATGGTACAGCTCTACACCGGACTGGTATGAAAATGGCAGTCTCATCCGGGAAGACCTTATCTTTGAAGTGATTGCAGATGGTGTGGTCTGTGCGCTGGACGGCAATGGTAACTTTGAAGGCAAGAAACCCTTCGTGTCTTTCTACCAGTTTCGGCAGTCACTGGTGCAGTCCGTTCATGCACAGCATCCGCATCTGCGAAATCATGAAGCGCTGAGGGAAAAACTGCTTTCCCTGCCGGATGCCACGGAAACGGTTGGGCATGGTTGGTACTGGGAAAACTGGCTCTTTGCCTCCGATGTTGAAAATACCGCTGAGGAAGCAGTGGACTCAGCCGAATGGCTAAATAGTCAGTTCCACATCCTGGCTGTCCGCTATACCCACAAGCCCACCGGCTTTGTGTTTATCAACTACCGTTTCCGGGACAAAAGAGCAGAAGCCAAATCTTCCGGACATGACCTGCTGCTCTACGACTGGAAAGACCAATGACCACACTACACCAGAAAATGCAACAGCTATACCAAAGGAGGATGCAAAATGAAAATCCACGAGGATCGTTCTCATATGAATATTGATACCCGATGGTTTGAAAAAGGCTATGCCAAAGAAGACATCCACTCCCTGCGCCTGCAGTCTCTATGCACTGAATCAGAGGCGGCAGCCAACAAGCAGTTTTATGACAGCCACACCTGCGAAGAATGGGAGCAGTATATCCGTCAGGCAAGTTTGGAGAGCAGCACAGCAATGAAACCCGTCATGGAGGCCATCGCCCAGGAATTTGTCTGCTACCAGTATGACGAAAATATCTCTGTGCCCTATGGCAGCGACCAATGGGATCTGTACTTTTGGTGCAATCACTTTAGCGGCGCCGCAGACATATCCAAACGGGATTTCTCTTATTTCACGCTGACCTTTAACGGGCATCAGACATTGGAGAAACGGAGAAAAGTCTGTCAACAGGTGCTGGATCTCCTATGCTCACACTTTCAGGAGCATTCCAATCTCCATGTAGCCGTGCAGTATTCCATATGGTTTGACCATCCGAAGATCCACGATGCGGTGGAGCGTGCAAAGCCCCGTCTGCATGGTCTGCGCTGTATTCAGAACGAAAAAGAAGGAAAGCTGCTCCTGCAGGATGGCACTCTGCTCTTCAAGCCAAAATACGCAAAGAAATATAACCGCACGCTGAGCCAGAGCCAGATTTTATCCCTTAGCTGGGAACTGGGCGTGGAGGATGAAGAACAGGATGCCAGTGCTGCTGCACCTGTTACCTTGCCTTACGAGAAATTTGGCGCCACGCATCCCATCCAGCTGCAGGTGACTTCCTACCTGCATGGAAATCTTGCCATACAAATGGTGACATGGGAAAACGGCGCCCCGGAACTCTGGGCGACTCTCACCGTCAACCTGCCCGGCCAGCGGCAAAAAGACCATGCCTTTATCGACACCAATGCCGATTCAGAATTTCCCACCTGGCTCATCCGCTATGGTCTGGCTATCCCTACCGGCCTCACCATGCAGAGCGGGTTCTGCACCTATTCCGAATATCGTTTTCGTGCCAACCGGCTGCAGGAGCTGGACCCGAAAGGGTATGCAGACTATCTGAAAAACTTTGAAAGACGGTGCAGCGCATGAAATATAAGGCAGTTTATGATGTACTGAACGAAAGGCGGCAGACTACCCCCGGTTTCTGTTACCATGACCGCAGCGGCTGGCGTGCTTGCCCCCAAACCTACATGACCATGCAGTGCCCTTTATGGATTATTGCTGAAGATGCTGCCACGGGCAGGCGTCTGTGGATCACCCAGGAGGGCACCCGATTTAGCATTTCCATTCGAAGGATGGATGAACAGGGGCGTAACTATGGCCCTAGCTATCGCATTACTTGTGAAAACAGGACAAAGCTGGCTCAGGTTCTGCGCTATCAGTTCGAGTCAAAGACCTTGGCTGTGTAGCTGACGATGACCAGAGAGAAACTGCATTCCTCTCCCTGCTCCGGTTTTCTTGTCCGGAACACACACTAAGAAGCACCGGCAATCTGCATTTTTGCAGGCGTCCGGTGCTTCTTTGGAGGAAAACGCTTATGAATACTCTCGCATTTACGCTGGGCGAACACAGAGCCCAGCTGACTTTGAAAATCAGTACATATCCCAACGGCGATCTCGCCATCAAGCTTTATGAAAAGGATCACTGCATCCTGATTTTTTGGGAAACCCTTACCACCAACTTAACCGGAATCCGCCCCGACCACTGCGCTTTCATCAATATAAAAGCCGCAGACGGACTTTTTCCGGTCTGGCTATCAGACAATCACCTTGCGGAACCTACCGGACAAATTCTTGAATCGGATGGCTGCCTTTACCCTGAATACCTGTTTTATGGCAAAGAACTGGATGCCCTGGATCATGAGGGGCACACCCTCTACATCCGGCATCAGAAAGGCGAACTGGGGTGCCACTTTGAGCGGCTGTATATTGCCCTGCGCAGAC
>OHAA01000649.1_pt1 | contig 19398 bp, 13 predicted proteins | sample 1606051 | NCBI WGS metagenome assembly OHAA01 (sample SAMEA3541493, study PRJEB24748) | human gut metagenome | biome: human gut; feature: human-associated habitat; material: faeces | place: China | collected 2012
TGCCGCCGCCTGTCCAGAAGGGCTCTTTTTCATGTTCGGGTTTGGGGTATCGTAACTCTGCAGTGGCCGAAAAACAAGAGGTTTTTTCGAGTCAGGCGTATCAATTTTTAACACGCCTATACAAAGAATACGCCCAGGCCAAAAACATCCAACAGACGCGTAGTTACAGAATAATATTCTGTGTTCAAGATGAGGGAGGGATGCTCTCAATGAGTAGTGCCGAGCGCTGAATGGTTATCCCGAAGTATCGCTTGCTACAAGATGCTTAGCCTAAAAAGCAGTGGGACATTGGTTGTCCTGTTCAGGCGCTCATAACATTATCTGTCCATATTTCACATTGACTCGTAACCGTCTGCACTATATCATACATGCATTTAAGAGGGCACTCGTATTTCTCAAGTGTTATGTTATCAGCTTATAATACTTGGCTACAAGCAAAACTTTTAATCTTTAAGTTCGCTCTCCAATATGGATTTATACTCCTGCACTATTGATGCGGGACTCTGAATCTTAATAAGTCCGTGAAAGCAGAATATCCAGCTATAAAATGCGGAACTTGGGCAAACGCGAACATTTGCGGTAAACGCCTTTTCATTTATTGGCTTTGTATCAACATCAACGCCAAACATATCTACCACAGCACTCATTGCCGTGACATCGCATTTTAATGAAACCATTACCGGCTTATCAGTGTCATACACACGGAAAATGGACTTACTATATTCCGTAATGCTGTAGTTGTCCGGTTTGGGTACAATCAAATCACGTAATACCGTAGGAACGCCCTCAATTCGATCTACGCGAAATGAACGCAATGCGTTTCTGTTGTCACAAAAACCATGGAGATAATAGAAGTTGCCATCCCAAATGAGTGTGTATGGACTGACAATATATTCTTGCCCACCATTTGTCAAATGCCGATTCTTGGCAACATCCAAATCAGTGTAATAGAACGCAATCTTATGGCGAGTGTCTATCGCATCATTTATTGCGTCAACTATCAAATAGCCACACTCGTTTTCGGATCTAACTCTATTTGAAGCATATATGTGTCTGCGGAGTTTGAAGGCATCATCCTGCTGCACTAAAGAAAGCAACTTGTTGACTAATACTTCACTTTTGCGCTCGGTAATAAAACGGGACGACAAAACCGCATCAATCAACAGCTTCATTTCAGGAATGTCGAAGGCTTGCCCATCATAATAATACTTATTTTGGGTCGAGCGAATCATTTTTATTTGAAATTGTGCGGCACATAGCATTGCTAAATCATCGCTAATTGTGTTGCGGCTAACATCAATACCATATTCATCTCTTAACATCTTAGTTAATTCAACTGTTGATGCAGGCTGTTCAGATGTCGTATTCTGAACTAAGTATTGATAGAGGTAAAGAATCCTAAGTTTGGATCTGTTTTCCATGTACGCGCTCCTTCGTTTTCTCACTTCAACTCTACCGTTTTTGAGATACAATTTTTATGATTGCATCCGCTATCTTTTCTGCTTCATTCACAGTGTTATCTTTTCCGAGGGAGATACGAACTGTTCCCTTTGCATACAGTTCATCAGCATTGATAGCGTGAAGAACATGAGAAATTTGTGTGTTCTTGCTATCACAAGCAGATCCCGTTGAAACCATAATGCCCATTAGGTCAAGACGATGAAGAATGGTTTCACCATCTGCATATGGAAAGGAAAGGCTGAGATTGCCCGGAACACGGGGCGTTGTGCCGTTACGGCGATAGTTTATTGCTGCTGAATTGAGCTTATCAGTAAGTACTTGCTCCAATGATAGAAGTCTGCTTTGAAAATCACTAAGACGAGTAACATTTTTCTGAAGAGCTACGGACATTCCAACTATCGAAGCAACATTCTCTGTTCCTGCTCGTAATCCAAACTCCTGCGCACCTCCGTCGGCATATGCAGAAAGGTTAGTGCCCTTCTTGATAAACAGGAATCCAATTCCTTTAGGGCCATTGAACTTATGCGCAGAACACGACATCATATCGATACCAAGAGCTTTTACATCCACAGGGATGTGACCAAGAGCTTGAACCGCATCGGTGTGGAATACAGCCCCATGATTATGGGCAACATTGCAGAGTTCTTTAATCGGTTGTATGGTTCCGATTTCATTGTTTACCATCATAATGGAAACAAGCTTTGTTTGGTCAGAGATCGTAGTTTCAAGATTATCCGGTGTAATGAAACCCTCTTTATTCGGACGCAAATATACCACCGGATAGCCCAGTGTTTCAATCTTTGCGCAGGCGCGAAGAATAGCATGATGCTCGAACTCTGAAGTGATTACTGCACGATGGTCTCCATACTCAACGCTGCCCTTAATAGCCCAGTTATCGCTTTCAGTGCCACCGGAAGTGAAATATATCTCCTCTGGCTCTGCGTTGATACAAGCTGCAATTTTGGCTCTGGACTCTTGAAGGGCTTTTTTCGCCTGCCTCGCGAATGAATATGGCTGTGACGCATTGGCATATTGATCCAGCAAATAAGGGCGCATTGCTTCAAAGGCATCCATATCAAGTTTTGTTGTAGCTGCATTATCTGCATAGATCACACGGCTCATATCATCACCTCAGCGACTATAAGTAACTTCCGGTATCGTGTTCTTGCCCGGAACATTAAACTCCTTGGGATCAATAATACATAGTTGCTTCTTAATAACTCCTCGCATTTCAAGTGCAGGTTCAAGACAATAGTGTTCAAAATCCTCTTTGCTAATATCATCCGGTGATTGAACGTGAGGAAATAGCAGCTTCAAAAACGCTGTGCAAAGGCGTTTTATTGCGGTCAAGTCTCTTTTATCCGCATTTGATTTGTAGGAAATCAGGGAATCAACAGTAGAGGCATACGAGAGATCACTCCGGAGTTCGTGAAGCACTTCTGCAAAATATTCTGTGTTGAGTGCCCAACCGTGAGCAATCATACCAGTAGTCATGCGCGGAATCTCCCAACCAGGAATAAATCCGTGGAATCTATCCAAAGTAGCCGATTCGCCAAAAACTTCGCTGATATGTTCTACCATATTTTTGTTTATGTCGAAACGTTCAGCACTGATGTTTCCGAGAACAATTACCCCGGCTTCGGCTGTAAGTGCAGCATCAAACCCTTTGATCTCGCCAAACTCCATATAATGCTTTAACGCTTGCTGTATTTGTCCGGGCTGCTCAAAGGTAATAGATTGCACCTCGTCAAAGCCAACATAGTCAAATCGAGTTAGCAGACCGCCGGTCTTTTTAGCATTGTCATAAATAAGTGAGGCGCGAGATACAGTACCTCCGCTGATAAGCCACCCCCTCTTGCTAATCTTTTCAAAGACATAGCTTTTCCCGGTCCCTTTGGGGGCAAGTTCAATCAGGTTCACTCTTTTTTCCACAAACGGTAGTAAACGGCGTAAAAAGAACAGTTTTTTGGCCTCACTCTCTACACCATTCTCATCCACATATCCGGCAGGATTATAGTCCACCGCCATGAGGACAACATCTATCCATTCATGAATATCAAACTCTTTCCGAGCGTCTCTAAAGAAATCAAGGTCGATAGAATACGGGCAAAATGGTTTATATCCGACCATGGAGATTACACCCTTTGGCTTAGATGCTGTTCCCTCAAGCGTCCAAACCAGAGTAATGATACCCCAGTTTTCGCTTTCATGTAGCAGTGTAGCTTGCCATTCTTCAACGACTTCATTTGCAACCGTTCCGGAAGCGCCACCTTTTGCCCCACCAAAGTCCGGTAACTCAAATTTAGTCTTACCGCTTTTTATGTCCACATTAACGCGGACTCGCGCAAGGAACTGAACCGTATCACCGTTGATCATCTGGAACTTGTACTGCTCAAAATCGTCCTTTCCAGGGATGAATCTCTTGATGTATCTGTTGATACTATCATAATCGACAATACCATCGTCATCCGAAAACTTCATGACCAGCCAATCGCGCATATAGGAAGGCATACTGAGATTTGAAAAGTATTCGCTCCTTTGAGGGTCTTTTAGTACAACCATATCAGCAAATATTTCTTTTACCTTATCTTCCAGCATGATTCAACCCCCTCAAAGGAATAATGTACAGCCTTGTTCTTTGAACTCTCTGATTTTGATTTTCAGCTCGTCCTCATCACAGCCGAAATATTCAGCCATACACGGCAGGCAATAAAAGTCTTCTGTATCAATATCTATCAACTTTTTAGACAGAGCGATCTCATCTTTTTTTAGTGACTTTCCGCAATCGCAGCACACTTTTTTGCTCATGGCAAATCACCATCCCCGCCACCAAGAGCCGAAAGTAGAGTAATATCAGGCAAGCTGACAATTCGACCGTCTGCGTTTACTTCAACAGGGTATGTGCCTGCTTTGGCACCAGGGAATACGACAGCCCAAGTTTTCCCTGCATCAATTTTCGAAACGGTTGCCTGGATACCCGCCATTTTCACTGAAAGGTTCTCAATTTGCCTATTAAAAGAAATAGACAGCTTCGCTTTTTTCATTGATATTTTAATAGTCTGCTTTTCCCATGAACCCACAATCTGAGCTTCTTTATTGCTTTCAACCACAATTACAGGAACCAGCATTTCTTCTGGTGTTGCGCCACCATGAACCTCACCATAGATAGCATTCTCATCATCCGCACCGGCAGCAAATCCAGACTGCTTAAAGTGGTCATAATTGCTGAACACCGCATATCTGTCCCCGCGGGCATCCTTGACGATTTCCACATTGGGAAGGGATAACGTTGAATTCTGTGGCAATTTGCAGTATCTTCCATGACTATACACAATGGCATCTTGCGGAACATCGACACCATCTCTGCAATGGAAAAAGCGAGCTGCGAGACGACTGGTGCCGTGATCTCCTGTAATCACCACACGACGATACTCTGCCAGTAACGAAGAGACTTGGTTGCTAATTCCTGTCACGAAATCCATCTGTTCTTCGATGCAAGTATAGTAATCCGGCTCATCAATTACGCCTTTATGTGCCAACTTGTCAAGCTTATTCAGCTTCTTATACGGCATCGACATACTATTCCATTGCTCGTTAAAGCTTGTCTCTGTAGGTAATGTCGCTTGCGCTAACGCAACATTTGTGATGGTGCCGTCGCAATTATTGGCAATCCCCCAATATAAGAGAGGAAGCCATTCGATACCAAGGGCGTCCACCCAAAGGATAATCGTATCGTCATCTTCATATTCTGAAAGAACTGCATAACGATAGTCAAAGGACGATGTATTTGCCCCGCTAAAGTACAGCATTTCGTCGCTTGGCAGGGTGTTTTCAAGCTTGTGCGCTTTGTATCTTGACATATACGCACCGATGTCGCTTTGAAATACATCCAAATCGTGCGACAAATATGCGGAAAGCGCAGGAAATGTTTCTTTCAACTTGACGCTTCCATTGACCTGCTCTGCATCTTTACGCATCCACTGGCCGACCATTTTGAGAAGGTATATTCTTTCTTCACGTATGGCGTTTGTGATATAATCCAGCCGTTTCTCAAACTCAGGTATTGCGTCAACAGCCTCAAAATAGTCAGGATCGGGTTTTATTGTCATAACCGAAGCAAGTGCCTTGAACTCATCAACCCAATCCGGCTTGTCAATGCGCTTCTCAAATATCTCATGAGAGATGACTGAAGGAATATCGGTAATGGAACGAGCAACAGTAAAACAGTAGCTCAGGTAACTGTTGTCCGGGTGAATTTGAAACCAGAGTTTAACGAATTTCTTGTGGCTAATGGACAACGCATTCCATTTACCCATAATATCAACACCGGAAAACGACGATACATTCAGTATTTTGAGAAGCGAGTCATCCAATGATACGCCTTGCAAAGCATATGCAAAGAGCACCGACCGCATTTCATCAGAACAGTTTTCTTTTGTCAGGCACTGACCTCCGGGCATATTTTCTTGAATAAATGACAAGGTATCATTCACTACATGAACATTAATTTTCCCACTGATCGAGGTAATACTATTAAACCGTTTGGTCAGTAACACAAATTTTGTGTTTGAAACAGAAGGATTTTCCCAATACTCGAACCACTCCTGAAGGCCAACACACAAGGTGCCAGAGCCCTGCTTAAATTCCGATATGTGTTGCTCAAACATGCCAGACAATACAAGTAGATTCATTTCCTGATCTTGCTGTTCGTCATCGGTACAGTCAAAGAAAAAATCCTCTTGCCGTAAATCACCGTTCAAGTTAATGGCAGAATCAAACCACTGTGCTTCACATCCCCATAGAGGAATAATGATCCGTCCAAGGCTGCTTGCCGGGACTTGACTGCTCCAAAGAGCAGCAAATCTCCTGTCAGTAGCTTCCTTTTTGGAGAAAAGACGTAGATATTCGCTCACACCGGTCAGAATAACCCATTCGTCACGGTATGCGGCGGCAGAAAGGTTAGAGTATTTGGGCATAACATCGGCACTTGAAAAAATCTCATTTGTCTTAACGACCCGAATATCACTGATCTTCTTTAATTCTGAGAGCAGCTGGCAATACTGCTCAACGGTGTTGACCATGATGGCACGACAAGGAAAGCGGGAAGGTAGGTTGTTCAGTTTTTCCTTCTGAAGTATGGATACAACTTCTTTAATTGTCATGCTGCTTGCCTCCTTCCCTTATTCAGAAAATTCGTCGCAGAATTCAGGGTGCACATCAAGAAATGCTGTAACCCGATCCCTCAAAACAGATTCCTGCATGGTGCGGACATTGTTCTTTGTTCCGGCCAGTTTTTCTTTTTTAGCCTTTTCCTGCTGCATCCGCTTGAGAATCCCTTGTAGCGTAGTAAGATCTGCTGCTGTCCACGTGCTCATGTCGTTTCCAATTTTAATTTTTGCCTCAGTAATAATGGCAACGCGATTTACATCCCACAAAAGGGAATACTCCGAACCAATCAAAGCCATAAAAGCTTTTTCAATACGGCTGTTATCCGTCAAAATGCTCGTATCCATCTTCTGTAAAGAATGAATTGCACTTGTAACGGCAGCGTCAACCGTATAGTTGCCGTTTTGAACATCCAGCAATGTGCTAAATGCTTTGGTCAGCTCTTTTGGGACAATCCACATCAAAGGTACATCGTGCGTGTTGCACCATGTCTTTATGGAATCTTCTCCGGTTATTAAACGCCAAGTCTCCAAAAGCGTAGACTTATTTCGTGCAAAGCTAATTTTATTGATCTGCGCGTCCAGCTCTCTATTAAACTGAGTCAGAGTCGTGTTACAATTCAGATCTTTCATACCGGCATATACAGCCGTGAGCTCATCTTGTGTGCATTCGATGTTGCGACTGTTCAGTATGTCTTCAAGCACAGGCTTTCCATTCTGCAAACAGTCTTTAGCCAGCACACCATGCTGCTCAAGAGTGAGGATGGCGGCATTTCGATCTTCTGCACTTAAATGGACTACATCAGTATAAGCCACATTGTATAAGACTTGTAGCGCAGAGAACCACGGCTTGTTAAGTTCGGCAATTGCGCTCATCGGGATTCTCAGGAAGTTAAAGAGATTTTCCAAGTCCTTTCTGGCAGCCTCTATGCTATGATAGGTCGTTCCCTGAACCTTGCCGATTGCTTCCAGGTATTTATATTGCTCTGCGACATCCGCAAGCTTATCCTTGACTTGTTCCTCTGTCCAGGTATAGATTGCTCCCTGCATAACAGAGTGCAGGCGATCGCTTAATTCCTCCGGCTGAATAGCAAGTCTCGTTGCCACATCTTTCAGTTCAGGGGAAGCTGCAAAGAGGAAAGAGCGGAAGGCAGCTGCCATTGCATTCTTATCCTGAAATGCTTTTGCCAGAACAATACGGATTTTTCCGCGACCGGTAAGAAGCTGCAATGTTTCGCTCATTGCGCCCTCAATATCACCCTCTTGAGCTATGAAGGTCTGAATATGGTCGATTACATTGTCAGCCGTATTTCTAAGGTCCTTGCTACTCCATTCAGTTTCCGGAAGGTACTTTAAAACCCAGAATGGCGAGCCACTTTTCACAACCGCTTCACGCACATTATGATAACCAGAGGTCTGTTCTGCGAGCTGGGCTACAGAAAGGTTAAAAATCTTGGAAAGGTACTCGCTGAAGTTCTGCCATGTAAGAGAGCCAGCAGACAGATAATCGGTGGTCATTTTTCCTCCACACATGGAAGACACCATTTTCCCTATGGTTGCTTCTGCGAGGACATGGGGAGACTGAACCGAGTCTGTCCAGGTGTATTTGCTGTTCTTATAGCAAGAGAACACAAAGCCGAGCAAAACCCCGCAGGCAATCGTGTTGTAGTAGCCGTAGGGTTCCTTCTGGAGCGTTGCCCACAAGTCACCGAGGTTGACCTTGTGCCCGGATTCCATTTCGTTTTTTATGAGTTCTGCCAGTGCTGCAACACACTCGGCCTGTTTATTACCGCTATTCTTTGCATCAACAATCTCCCCGATCGTAGTGAGGTCGAGAATACCGGCAAACTTCAGAGCGTTTAACACATTGGTGAGCTGGCTGTTTCCGCTTTTACGCTGGATACCAGCAGTAGGAGCTCCGTCGTTGCAAGCTTTATAGGCGGTATTGGTTACAACGATGTTCTCCGGCGCATACTTAAAAATCACGTCCTGAACATTGAAACGAATTATTTTCCGGAGATGTGCCATTCCGTATATGCTATTAAAGACACTATTCCCATTGTAGGCAATGATCTTTCCACCGCTGACAGCCCCACCAACCCAGGAACTGATGATGGTAGATTCTTCAATGCGATACTGCTGAACAGAACCGGTCTGACCAGATTCAGCGGCCATTTCCTGCTTTGTTATAGCCGCCAGCCATTTGGTGCGGTTTTCATCGGTGAGCGGTGTCTTTACCAAAGCGATTGTAAGGCGGGGTTCGTTAGCTTCAGCAGATTTCGCCTGCAAAGTGGACTGGATTGATACGGCCTGTGCGTCGCTCTGTACTGTCACGATAAGTAAGCCCAACTTATAGGGGTACTTTTCAAGTTCCTTTGTGATCTCACCTAAGCGGGTATTGATAGAATTGGTTTCAGCACAGCAGACAGCAATCTTCATACGACGCAGAGTGGCATCATTTGCGTCCCAAGCCTGCTTTTCAAATGCCTGAGCAAATGCGCCTTCTTTGGAGAACATCTTATATCTGGTGTATCTCCTATCGTTTGCCGCAAGCCGTGCGGCGAAGTCAGTGTCACCGGCACCGCGGAAAGGCAGCTGAATACGGACAATGTTATTAAAACCTTCATCCAGAACAAGGATCTTGCCATCGACCATTGTCTGAAGCATATCTTCGATTTGTGTCTTGCCCATAACACCGGCCAAACAAGTTTCAAGGCAGTCTTTTGTGGCGGCAATGCCGTCCTTTGCCCTTCGACCACTGTAAATCCCCTTCGTAGAAGACATAAGAGCCAGCAGGAGCATAGCAGTCTTGAATACGCGATGGGCGTTCTCATCGTTTTCGACCAAGTGACGACTTTCTTCGTAATGCCGAATGTATTCCGCAGCCTTCGTATCCTTATCGGAGAAATCACTTTCGCGAGTGAAGAAGTAATCCCAGAGCCATTCGGGTGTCAGCCAACAAGCCTGAGAATCCGGGCCTTCCTTGTTGATATAGCCCACGAAGCCATGCTCACTGTTGGATTGATCTTTCATAAACCGGAACATTGTGCGCTGGGAAGCTGCATAGTTCTCGGCTACGCGAGAAAGGAGCTTGATCGTCATGGGGTGCATCGGGCAAAGGTGCTCGATCTGCTCGCTGATTTTGTCATCCAAACCAGACATATCGGGGAGGAAGGCCTGAATATTTTGGATAACTCTCTTGCGTTCCTCTTTCCAGTGCTCACTCATGCCGTTGCGAATGTTGATGGAGCCAGCAATCAGGTCGAAAGCAGCATCTGTGCTGATATGGAACTCCACATGATGGAAACGGTGTGTAATCAGCTGATACCGTTCCGGCGTAATGCGCTCTACCATTGCGGTGGTGCGATGAACTACAAAAAGCATGAAGAACGGCTGTACCTTGCAGAACTCGGAGAGCTGCTGGAGAATCGTCTGCTCATCGCTGTTTGCGACATACTCAGTGAACTCATCCCAGATGAAGAATATGCCGGACTTTGAAAGTCCGTTGTTCTCAATAACGGCAGAGATCCACTTTGTGAAGGTATCAAGGCTGTCAACCAGCCCCCAATTATACTGACGGATAACGGCAGCTGTCTTCTGAAGAGCAAGGAGATCACCAGCTTCAAGGCTTTCTCGCAACTCCTCGACGCTGCTGTAATCGTCACCCAGAACGGAGTTTTCTAGTATGTATTCCCAATTATGTACGGGGCTGTTGACCTGCTGCATGACGGCATCTTGCAACGAAGACTCGCCGTAGTCTGCCTTATCACCGAACTTGGCGGCAAGTGCTTCACGGACAGCTTTCTCAGCCTCCATAAGCATGGCATTTCCGTCACGGATGCCGGTGCAGCCTGTTTTCCAGATAACGAGGTAATCTCCCTTATCTTTCGCACGGCATTTCATGAAGCGGTTGCGATAAGGCACCAGGCGACTGTTCCCTGCAAGGTAGAAATCCACAACATCAGACGGATCTTCCATCAAATGTTTAATCAAGATAGCAGCATAGCTTTTGCCGGTGCCGTATGTACCTTCTATCCAGAAGGAGCGGCGGCTGTCAGGTTCCTCTTTGTTGAGGGACTGACACAGCACCTCCATCATCTTTTCCATGTCTTCACCGACAATGTACTCACGCCACAGGTTTTTATTACGAGTATCAGCGTCAATGTCAACGACAGATTCGAATGTTGGGCTGATTTCAATAAAATCCGAGTACTTCTTGTTCGGCATGACTGCTACCTCCTCATTTATTCATTCTCAGCAAGATCGAGAATGTCGATACTTGTATAGTCTTCAAGAATAATGTTATCCAGGTTTGCGACAAAGGAAACGCGGATGTACTGTGGATAGGTCATTGCAAGACCCTGAACTTTTTCACGGAAGTCTTTGACATCAATGCCGTATATATCATGCGGAGAAATGCCCTGTGCCTCAGGGTTCGCATGAGCGTTGGCAAGCTCTGTGAAAGTAAATGTTTTTCGACCGGTGTGCTCTGCATAAAGGTAAAGTGCATAGAGGAGTGCAACCGCGTCAGGATAATCCCAGCCTTCACGGAAGTAAGCGAAGGTGTTTTTGGTAAGTTCAATAGGTAAACCTTGCTTTAGAGCGGAGCCGATGGGTGACTGTCTCAGCGTCTCAGTAAGTGCCGTAATTGCATTTTCACGATTTGACTTTGAGTAGTTTTCGCCAATCATTACTACAAGGTCAGCTTTTTCATAGGTTGCCCCCGGCTCAGCGTTGAGGCAATACCACCGCGTGATTACCGAATTATAGGCCAGGTTTGCCCAAATGATAGCCCATGTAAAAGGGTTATAAGGTCCGAAAGATTTAAGTTTATCAAATAGCACTGTCGTGGATAGTGTTTTGTCCTTGTTTGCAACTAAGAGGTTGCTTTCTTTAAGCCAGGCTTTTAAACCATCGTATTGGCGAGTGCCCAAAACACCTTGTGAGAAGCAATCTGTTCCTTCTGCCATATAGTGCTCAAGCCACGCTTGCCTCAGGCCAAAATGCTGATATGGATTCATTCCCTTCATTTCCATAGAGGTTCCTCCTGTTATGCTTAGAGATTTTGCCAATAGACAGCTTTTCTCAACAAATGACAAGCAATTTGAACAATGACAGCAAAGTGCTTCTCTAATAAGAATCTTTCCATCAGGTTGAATGGTAAAGGCTCCAGTCGGGCATTGTACCATACACGCTTTGCATCCTTTGCAAAAAGCGGTTTTGTTTGCAACACCTCTTAAATGGCTGATCGTGAAACGATCCATTTGGGAGAATGGAGAATAGGACACAAATATCTTGTCATCATCTTTTTGAATGGTAAATTTAAAATTAATGCCAGATATTTTTTGAGTGCCTCGCTTACCATCAAACTCGGTTACGGCCCCCAATACTGGAGCACAGCTTAACCACTCTTGCGTTGGTTGCTTAATCGAAAAATGAATGGTATTCTCTTGTATTTTTTCATCGACCCGATTCCCACCATTTGGAAGACCGCGGCCACCCATTCTTGCTTTCCAACCACCGCCTTCTATGTACTTTACGACTTCAGTCTCAACCTTTGTGCGCTTCGCGTACTGTTCTACTCTATTGAGCAGAGGCCTCATTTCATCAGCATAGTAATGGTTTGCTATGCCATCCCACCAGTCTGACGAAAGAGGACACACCATACATCCTACTCTAAATAATCCAAGCTTATATGCGTCATTGAGTAGGATTTTCTCATGTAAAAGGTAGCAATAGAGTTCAGCAGTATTCCACTTGTGGATTGGGCTGACATTGACTTGACTAATATTTTTTGCTCCCTCGCTCACTTCGTCATATTTTGCTCTGCGAGCACTTTCCTCGGCTCTTACACCATCAAAAACAACTGCTTTCGCATTATAGTTTCCTGTGATTTCACGCAACTTTAAAATTGTTGGCACAGACTTATGCACGGCACAACACCAGCGCATTCTTCTCCCTGGAGGGCCGAACTCATCCCAACTTTCAGTAGGCTCCATGTGGCACTTTGCTTCAACGAAACGCAGATGAGGCCAATGCAGCTTTGCTCGCTCAACGGCTTTCAAAGTGGCTGACAATTCCATTCCTGTATTACTAAATACCACCAAGAACTCACTTGGTGCCAGGGCTTTAGAAACCAAATCTAATAAAACCAGCGAATCTTTTCCGCCAGAAAATGCACAAATAAAGGAATATCCCAGTTTGGAATATTTCTCATATTGTTTTTGGATAAGCCCAACCGCTTTCTGCTTCATGTTGACCAAAAGGGCGTGGTTGACTTCGATTAAGCGTTTGATATTAATTTCTTCCAACTTTATCCGTTCTGCGGTATTCAACTTAATTTTAGGAACGGTGAAAAAACCTCCACCTTCCGCTTCGGCTACACACACACCATTCATTACATATCTGCGGATTCCTTCTGCCCACAGAAGTGGAGCATCTGTGTCCTTCGGGTAATCCCAATACTTGTCCATCCCAAAGAAGTCAAGTTCTTCATGGAAGACCGGGCGGATTTCCTTTTGTATTTTCGCATCAATCGTCAGACGAAATATGCCATATTCGTCTGTCCACTCATATCCATACATCTAATCTAATCTCCTGTCAGCGGAGTACGTCTCCACAGTTTTCTTTCGTCAGCCAAGGCCTGTAGCGATGCAGCGCTGCGTGGCAGGTTGGGCATACGGTCAAAAAACTATCGGCTGTATATTTTTCCGAGTAATCCATAAGTGTCGGAGCGACTACCAAATGGGTCTGGAGTAATTGACCAACATTACGATAGCAGAGAGCAGGACTGCTGTTGCATATCTCGCAGTGATCTTTCATTGCCAACTTTGCACCGTCACGCTGTTCGATAATGTTGTGAAGGTGTCCCAAAAGAATTCCTTCTGGGAAGCCATTGTCCTCAAGGGGAGAACCGAACAGAGAAACAAATGCCTCCTTATTCTTTCGTATTGCTCTTGCAATAGAGTGAAGTTCATTTACTCTATCTTCGTATTCAAAAGCAACATGAAAGAACAATTCGCCAACATTTTGGCCTTTTTTACCAGTTATACAGCTTGAACGAAATCTTATTAGTTGAGTAGTAATGCCGGCTGGACTCCTAAAGTCAGCTCGTCTATTTTCTACCGGATGAATCGGCAAGCGGTTCAGCAGCAGGCTGAGTTCCTTGATCTCATCGGAGTCCGCTGTTACTCTGCCTTTTGGGGAGGAATAGAACACATCCAGAGCCAGTATTACTTCATCCCGCGTAAAGCTTGCACTTGCCATCTCATCACACCCTTACAATAACATTCTCACCCTTCGCATCCCACGCAAAACGCTCGTCCTTTGCCAAGGCTTTCGGCATATTCCAGATCAGCTCATTGCCTTGAATCATACCTGTTTTTACAAGAAGCTGTCGCAGCTCCTCAGCCTGAAAGGAACGCTGATCTGTCTCGCTTTCAAGTAGATAAGAAATCACGGCATCGCCAAAGTTCTGTATCGGGCTGTCAGCTTTCACCAGCATGGCATGGAGGGTATCCATGCTCTGAGAGTGCATGGCCATGATTGTCTTTGCACCGAACTCTTTGCCATAGAAGTGCAGAATAAATTGGAGCAGCAACGGCGTCCAGCGTCTGTGCCCAGGCAGATCAGGAAGCGATTCGTACCAAACCGGCTGAATCTGCCGAAGAACGATATGGTCATCCGCATCGTTCAGGAGATTATTCAATGCTCGCCCAACGCTTTCTTTCCAGAAGTCGTCGATTCGCATGCTTTTAGCGGAGATGATCGTACCCGGCTCATAGAAGAAGAACTCCGCTTCCTTACCAATGTGCATTTGATTTCTGAGATTTCCGGTCTTTATGCCGATACCGGACAGATACTCCTTCAGGTCATCTTCTCGGAATACGCCACCTTGATCCTCTGCAAACTTGCTGATAACATCGAAATTGCTGCTTATCACATCCTCGGACTTTGAAATATGAGCCTTGCCGGTAAATGAATAGTGATTACCTTCAAAGCAGTTCTTTTCAAACAGGTGCTGGGCAATCTCATAAACCGAGCGTTCATCATTCACAGCGTTATCATTGAGAAACATATTCATCTCTACTCGTGCGTAGTCATACAACTGCACGGCAGAAATATAGCCGTTGTTCTTTTGCATCAGCTTTTCCATAATGAGGCACATCTGCTTGGCGCCGTCGTCCCAATCAACAAAGGCGTCCTCGTGGTAAAGCTTACCCTTGATTTCCACAATGCGCTTGCATTTCTGGACAAGAGCTTTTGTCGCTACCATAGTTAGTCTCAGAGTATTATATAGGCTGTCGTAAGTAACACCATCCATATCGGCATCGAGTACGATTTTTTCAACCATTGCAATTTGCTCAGGATCCGCGCTTTCGCTTTCCTGCGAAGAGATTGAGCGTACAGAGGCCGCTTGGATGTTGCTGTATTCCGTTTGCGTCGTTTCTGCATGGGAAGATTGCGCCAAAAGAGTTTCCGGCTCTTTGATTGAGACGGGCATCTTTAAACTCGCACATCGCTGCATAATCCATTCGACAGCGGCAACGACAGAATTCTTTGTTAAATCTGTGCTGATATAGCAAGTAGGATTTTCCATTCTGATGAAATTCCCGTTTTCCGGAGAACGACATATCTTAATATCGGAAGTACCACCGATTGCTTTGTCCAAAAGCGATCTGAACAGCAGAGGGTATTTTTTAGCGGTGTCTTCGCAAAAATGCATAAATGTTTTTGCAAGCGTATCCCCAGAGTAAACAACCGTTCCACAATGAAGTTCATAAAGAAACTCCGGGTTTTCTGCTATTTCTGGTTCTAAAAGCTGACGCACTTTTGTAAGAACAGTCTGGCGCATTGAAATAGAATAGAGATTCTTCTGATTCATAAACGCCCAAAGCTTTAAGGCTTTGAGTTCTTCTATCGTGCGGATATTCTCTTTTGCCAGAGCAATCTTGAGCGGTGAGAAAACTTCTTCGCTTAGTAACATCTCTATTTCAGATACAGTCGGTATAGTCGTTCCGATGAAAGGCTCCACTCCTGTCTCCGGTTCGGCGATGACTTCAGCTATCGGAGGGGTTAGTTGCTCATCAAAAAACTCCAAATAAAGATTTAGCGCATTGGTAAACTGATCCCCTCTGCAGCGCTCAGCATTGATAAAGTCCTTGTCTGCAAGCAAAAAAGAGCAAATAGCCTCCATCGTTTCTGCTGATATGACATGGTAGATGTCATCGTCAATAATCTGTTCTGCTTTCACTCGTTCTGCGCAGCGTTTTAGAGAAGACAGAACAACGAATATGTCACTGGATGAAACGCCACGCTTGTCGAGCCACTCAATAAACTTCAGTCGATTATTTTTATCAAATGAGGCTGTTGGGGACGACTTGTCTTCGGAAACATTATCTGCATCTGCAACCGAAACAGTGGGTTCTCTTTTCGTAGAGTTATTGAAGTCATCGGTTGTCCACCACGCAGGAGAATGTTTTGTTGTTTTTGCACCATCTGCTTTGAAATGGAATGTCACTCCATAAGCGGAGCATTTGTCGGCAAATTCTTTTAGTTCTTCGCCGCCAATCATCCAAAGGCAGCCATTCTTTTGGCGATTGTCTATAAAGGAGATATTGTTTGCCACCAGAAAATCAAGAAGCGAATTGCTTGCGGATATCTCCTGTTCCGAGCTTTTGGACTTATCCATCCATATAGGTTCAATCAAACTGCTTTTATCTTTTGCTTCCTTGATAAAGCGATAATAATGTTGCATTGCCGCTGTCATAGTACTTTTCTGCTTTCTATAAATAAACGCAAAAATCTTGTTGCTTTCAACGGTCTCACGAACCTTAGAGAGCGTCACCAAATCATCTGTTTCAAATAAGGGCTTTTTAAGAATCTTTCGGCTCAAGCAAAAACTATTGATGTTTGTGAAAACCGAATGGATAGTAGAAAATTGAGCAGGAGGGACTTGCTTTGCAAGCCACTCTGAGAAAATATTTTCATAGGAGGCGCTGCTGTCAGTCATCACCGTACACCTCGATCCCTTGTATTGTAACAATAGGGCAATACAGCAGAGGAAACACATTCCGTGTGTTTACACCTGTGTAAAGCCCCATATAAAGTCATTATCCTCATGTCACGCAAGAACACAATGAGTCATATCCATTCTACTACCAAGATAGTCACAAATCAAGTAAAATCGACACTAATTGCTCAAAAAATTTAGCACCTTGTGCCTTGTCATTTCTACAAGAGTGTTTAAGAAAGTTTAACTACAGTGTCTTTATACAAACAAAGCATCCAAAGCCGAAGAAACCCGCTTACGCAGGTCCCTCCCGTTTTTGCTTGTTGAGGCGTAGCCAACCCCCTATTGAATGAAGATTTCATCTTCGGCAGCGCATCAACGATATTTTTTAATAATTGTCAAACATGAAAAACATCTCTTTTTATTAGACAAATATAATGCTAAGCTGATTTTTTAATGATGGGAAATGGGATAAATCAAAGCCGGACAGCTTTGCCGATGTTTGCCAATAAGTCCTTGTCGGATTTTGGAATTCCAGTTATACTAAGTACAATATACGTCCCCAAAGAGAAGATAGGCAACATGAAGTATATTCACCATCGGAAACGAGGGATCAAGGTTCCGCTGCTTATCCGTGAGCTCAAAGCCGATCGGATCACAGTTGGTGCAGGTGCCTATACCTTTCTGGGTACAGCCAACTATGTGAAGCATGACGGGAGTAGGCCCATGAATATTACCCGGCAGCTGGATCGACCGATTCCGGCGAAGTTTTTGATGAAAACAAATAAATTGGTGGTAGGATAAATGACTGAGGTAGTTGCAGCTTTGATCTGGGATCAGGATAAGTTTATGATTTGCCAGCGCCCGGCACATAAGGCAAGAGGCCTCCTATGGGAGTTCGTTGGCGGCAAAGTAGAACCTGGTGAAACAAAAGAACAGGCACTCATACGAGAGTGCATGGAAGAACTGGCTGTCACATTGAATGTTGGGGATATCTTTATGGATGTCATCCACGAATATTCAGACCTGACCGTCCATCTGACTCTGTTCAATGCGTTGATTCAATCAGGCATTCCTCAAAAACTGGAGCACAATGATATCCAATGGATTACTGTGGATGAAATCGATCAATATGATTTTTGCCCAGCAGATGAGGAAATCCTAACGAGGCTGAAAACTATAAAATAAACGGAGAACTCCTCAATTATTACTAAGACAGCCAGAGAAAGGAAAAGAGTGGAATGAACGTCATCTGCTTCGGTGACTCAAACACCTACGGATATGACCCCCGAGGTTATTTCGGTGGGCGCTATGACGCAGGCAGCCGATGGGTGGATATCCTGGCTGTGAAAACCGGCTGGGCCATCTGCAATATGGGTCAGAATGGCCGGGAGATCCCCTCCTCCGCACCCTTCTTTCCTGCCGACACAGATCTGCTGATTATCATGTTGGGCACCAATGATCTGCTTCAGGGGCGAAGCCCGGAGCAGGCCGCCGGGAGGTTGGAGCGGTTCCTCTCCGGCGTCTCCATGGATCGAAGTAAAGTCCTGTTGATCGCACCGCCGCCGGTGACCCTGGGAGCGTGGGTGTCCAGCTCACAGCTCATAGACGACTCCTGCACTTTTGCCCGGCACTGTCAGGCTCTTGCGGAACGAATGGGCATCCGCTTTGCCGACGCCGGAAGGTGGGACATCTCCCTGGACTATGACGGCGTACACTTCACAGAGCAGGGCCACAAAACCTTTGCCACCGGACTTCTGGAGGAACTCAAATGAAACGAATTTTGCCTCTGCTACTTTGCCTACTGTTGCTGACCGGATGCGGTGGGAATGACGCAAACGGCTCCTATGAGCAGATCACCCAGGAAGCAGCCAAAGAAATGATGGATACCCAAGAGGTTATTATCCTGGATGTACGGGAGCAGGACGAGTACGACAGCGGTCACATCCCCGGCGCCGTGCTGCTGCCGGTGGGTACGATTGATGGAGAAACTGCCGCCGAGGTGATTCCCGAGAAGGATTCCACGGTGCTGGTATACTGCCGCAGTGGAAATCGCAGCAAGACCGCGTCCTCTGCGCTGGCGGACCTGGGCTACACCAGCATCTATGAATTCGGTGGTATCAACACCTGGCCCTATGAGACGGAGCCGTAAGAGTTGCATGAGGTATCAGCCATGAAACAGACGACCTGGGATGATTACTACGCAGGCTTCTACGACTGGTCGCCCAGCACTCAGAAAAGTTATGCCTATCGCCTGACCGATTACGGACCGGCGGATGAGGTATGGGAAGTGGCGCAGGAACTGGCCTTTCAAGATGAAGCCTTTACCGCAAAGTTTCTGGAAAAGGCGCTGGCCGCCGGCGTCCGCTTTACGCCGAATCAGGTGCTGGAGATGGTGGGCACAGTGGAGGAGTCTCTTCTGAGTAAAATCGCGGAGCGGACAGACGTGCCCTTTGACCGGGAACAGCTGGAAGAGATCTACATGATGATCAACGACGCCTCCTTCCAGCGAATTTCCCGGCGGGCGAAGATCGACATGTTCGATGACGAGCCAGCTGCCTATGAAAAGCCCGAGCAGATCCAGTACATCCTCCCGAAAAAGAAAAAAGTGGGCCTTTTCACTGCGCTGGCTGCTTTCGCGGCGGGTTCCGCACTGGCCGGTAGGGGCAGAAAGAAGCATGATGGGCACTGTGACGGCGACTGTGCCAACTGCCCGCCTCACTACGGGTATCGCTATGGCCGCTGGTACTATGGAAAGGG
>OHAA01000659.1_pt1 | contig 19298 bp, 10 predicted proteins | sample 1606051 | NCBI WGS metagenome assembly OHAA01 (sample SAMEA3541493, study PRJEB24748) | human gut metagenome | biome: human gut; feature: human-associated habitat; material: faeces | place: China | collected 2012
ACGTTTGGCATACCGTAAAGGAAAGTATGCGATGATTCCTCCTTACAGTGGAAGAGAGAGGAATTATGCAAATATCGAATTGGGTAATTTGAAAGATTACGCATTATATGATTTGAATAAGGATAAAGGTCAAAAAGAGGATTTGTCGGCACTAAAACCTAAGATGCTGAAAAAGTTGAAAAATGAGTTTAATTCCATTGTGAAAAAATAGTAATGCCATGAGAATAAGAATATTTTTGATTATATGTATGCTTATATCAAGCTTGTCGCATTACGCAAGCGAGGTTTCCATCATTCCTAAGCCCAAAAATATTGAAATAAATGAAGGCTTTTACGAGTTATCAGGTAAGGATGTGATAGGATATAGCGAAGGGCTTAAAAACCAAGCAAGCTATTTGAAGGATGTCATATACCGTTCCACCGGTTTTGACTTGAGAATAAAAAAAGGGAAAGCAGATATCAATTTGTCTGTGGATAAGTCGTATGTTTCGGAATCGTATTTTCTTAAGGTAACAAATAAAGCAGTAAATATTGTAGGAGCTGACAATGGTGGAATATTTTATGGGATTCAGACATTGTTGCAACTTTTTCCGCCTGAGATATATAGTGATAAAACCTGTCGCAGGAGAGACTGGAAGGCACGTTCTGTAACGATATTCGATGTTCCGGAGAGACCGTGGAGAGGAATGATGCTTGATGTGGCTCGTTATTTCTATGATAAAGAGTTCGTGAAAAAATACATCGACTTGATGGCTATGTATAAATTGAATAAATTACAGTTTCACTTGGTGGATGATTCAGGATGGAGGTTGGAAATAAAAAAGTACCCATTGTTGACAAAGGTGGGAGCTTGGGCCGGTACTGACACTAACAGACTTGGAGGGTATTATACGCAAGAAGACATGAAAGAGATTATTGAGTATGCCAAATTGAGGAATGTGGAAATAATCCCTGAAATAGAATTTCCGGCGCACATACTTTCCGCAGTGGTCGCTTATCCATGGCTGAGCTGTACGGAGGATCAACATGAACTTCCCACTCAGCATTTTATAAGTCGCGATCTTCTTTGTGTAGGAAAAGAATCCTCATATGAGTTTTTAAGTGATGTGTTGGATGAGGTTTCGGATTTATTTCCTTCCAAATATATTAATATAGGTGGTGACGAGGCTGTATATGTGAGGTGGGAAAGTTGTCCCAAATGTCAGAAACTAATGAAAGACAAGGGTTTTGAGAAAGCATCCGAGTTGCACGGATATCTTACTAATGTAGTTTCTGGTATGATGAAAAAAAAGGGAAGGATAGCAATTGGCTGGGAAGAAGTGATATTGAGAGGTAAGGTTAATGATAGCGTGATACCGGTGTTCTGGCATGATGTTAAAGATACTATACAAGCTACGAGATTAGGTCATAAAGCCATATTAAGTCCGGCAACTCATTTGTATTTCGATTTTCCGGAAAGTGGTACTCCTGGAGAAATTAAGGCCGCCAGTTGGATGCCGCCTATTTCATTGGAAACGTGTTATTCTTTACCTGTTAATGATTATTCACCTTCTTCTACGGTGATAGGAGTTCAAGGGTGTTTTTGGACTGACCAGTTTATTCATGGAACAGTGTTGCAGGAACTTCCTCAGTTGAATGAAAATAGGTCTGAAAGATATGCGGAATATTTGACCTTTCCGCGGTTGATTGCTCTCTCCGAAGTGGGATGGAAAAAGAAATCTGAATGTGACTTTCAGGATTTTAAAAATCGTTTGAAATATCATTACAGACGTTTGGACTATAAAGATTGTCATTATAGGGTTCCAGAACCAGATGTTTCGTATAAGGAAATGCCGGATGGACGTTTGCAAGTTTCGTTGACATCTAATGTTGAACACTCCGTAATGAGATATTCTACTGATGGTAGTTATCCTAATATACACTCCGATATTTATAAAGAGCCTGTTGTGGTGAATGATAAGGATAAATTCTTGGCTATAGATGTCATAAGCTCTCAATGTTATTCATTGCCCACATATAGAGGGGTGGATTATTCAAGGTATGCGAAATATGGTAAGTTCGTTTCTCAATGGGATTCTTCTACTTTCGAAAGCGGTAAAAACGTATGGCGTTTTGAGGGTACGGGAAAAATATCAGGCAATGGTTCTTATGTATTGACTTTGTTACATAGGAAAGGAAAAAATGAAATAAAGATTGAGAATATAAAAATAATAAAAAGAAAAGAAGTACTGATAGACATGCCGTGTGAAAATATAGTGGGAAACGTGTTACCGATTGCATCTTATAAGTTTGATATTGCTGATTTTGAGGCTGGCACACCTTTTTATATCGAATTGACATACACTATGAGCGATGGTTGTGATACTTCAGGCTTGGTTTTTATTAAAAGAACAAAAGATAAATGTTAATGATTAAATATAATAGAGAAACATGAAGAAAAAGGGATTTATCAGAATTAAAGCTTTTGTGCTTTTCCTTTTTATTTCTTGTTCGATTCTTGGTTTGAATGCACAGGAAATGGTTGTCAAGGGAAAAGTGGTTGATGCAGACCGTGAACCTATCATAGGTGCAGCGGTTATGGAAAAAGGTACAGTCAATGGTACTGTGACAGATCTTGATGGTTTGTTTTCCATCAATATAGGAAAGAAGGAAAGCAAACTGTCTGTTAGTTATTTGGGGTACAAACCTGTTGAAGTCAAAGTCAAGTCTGGTGGTATGATTCAAATCATAATGGAGGAGGACAATACCAAACTTGATGAGGTAGTGGTGATAGGTTATGCTTCGCAGACAAAAGCGACGGTAACAGGAGCTTTATCTACTGTTGATACTAAAAGTTTGATAAAGTCTCCTTCAGCGAGTGTCACAAATATGCTTTCTGGTAGTGTTTCAGGTGTATCGACGGTGCAGACTACAGGACAGCCTGGTGCAGACGATGCTTCGATATTTATTCGTGGTGCTGGATCATTCAACGATGGCAACTCTGCTCCTTTGGTTTTGGTGGATGGCGTAGAACGTTCATTTTCTCAGATTGACCCCAATGAGATTGAAAACTTGTCAATACTGAAAGATGCATCTTCTACAGCCGTATTTGGTGTAAGGGGTGCAAATGGTGTAATTCTTGTCACTACAAAAAGAGGAAAGGAAGGAAAGGCGAAAGTTTCGTTCAGTTCAATAACAGGAGTCCAGCAACCGATGTCTTATGTTGAGAAGGCGGGAAGTTATGAACATGCCAAGTTTTGGAATATAATGCAGCAAAATGATGGCGTGACAGATTCTAAATTGTATTTTACACGTGAGGCCATAGAGGCTTATCGTACAGGTTCTGATCCGATAATGTATCCGAATGTGGATTGGGGGGATATGATTTTCAATAAGGTATTTTTGCAAACCAAGAATAATATAAACATATCTGGCGGAACAGAGAAAGTAAGATATTTTATATCCTTGGGTTACTTGTTCCAGAATGGTGTACTGAAGCAATTTGACTTTTTGCCGTACGATAATAATTATAAGTATAACAGATATAATTATAGGGCGAATGTTGATTTCGACTTGACGAAATCAACCAAACTGAAAATAAATGTTGGTGGAAACTTGGGCAAAAGCCAGGAACCACGTTCTACGGAAAACATAGCTTGGGGCTGGACGGCTGTCAATGTGTGGTCTTTGCCTATGATAGGTCCAGGACTTGTAAACGGAAAGAGAACACTTGTTCCACGAGGATTTGTTCCAGAAGCCGAAATGCGTGATGGTTTTTATGTTTTTTACGGGAACGGTTATAACCAGTCTTATAAGACTACGGTAAACATGGATGCTGAGATCTCCCAAAAACTTGATTTCATAACCAAAGGTTTACAGATAACTCTGAAGGGTAGTTTCGATAGTCAATATACTCTAAATAAAATAAGAACTGGCGGACAGGTCGAATCGCAGAATGTTTATTATAAATCATATTTGGAAGATAGCTCAAAACCTCTCACCGATTTGGATTATGATAAAACACTTGTTTATGTTCCGTCAGGGAATGAAACGCCACTGAGATATTCTGAGACTTATGGTAAAGACCGTAATTGGTATTTGGAAGCTAAAATCGATTACAAAAGGACTTTTGGAGATCATGCTGTTTCCGGATTATTGCTTTACAACCAGTCACGAAATCATTACCCGACTAAGCTTGGAGGCGGAGTCATGGATTATCAATATATACCGAGGAGTTATGTCGGCTTGGTTGGTCGTGCGACTTATGGATACCGTAGCAAATATCTTTTTGACTTCAGCATGGGATATAATGGCTCGGAGAACTTCGCCAAACGCTCAAGGTTCGGCTTTTTCCCTTCCGTTTCCGGAGGATGGGTGCTTTCAGAAGAGAATTTCTTTAAAAAACAGAGTTTGATATCATATATGAAGTTGAGATTGTCGTGGGGTAAGGTTGGCAATGATATCGGTTCTACACGTTTCATGTATATGCCTTCGGTATGGACACCCGACAGGAATTATAGTTTCGGGACAAGTAATCCGGTGCTGTCTGATGCGTTTGTTTCTGGAAAACCAGGTAATGAATCTGTTACATGGGAAACTGCTTCCAAACAAAATTATGGTGTCGATATGATGTTTTTTGATAATAAGTTGACATTGAATTTTGATTATTTTATAGAACACCGCACTGGAATATTGTTGTCTCCGAATAAAATTCCTGCTGTTATTGCCACTACTTTACCTGATATGAACTTAGGTATCATAGATAATCATGGTTATGAAATATCTTTGGGATGGAAGGATAAACTGAAATCAGGGTTTTCTTATTATGTCAATGCTAATATGTCTTTTGCGCGCAACAAGATCATATACATGGATGAAGTAAGGCATGACTATGATTATCAATATGAGACTGGGGGTCCTACTGGTCGTCAGTCTGGGGTATACAAGTTTGAAAGACTTTATCAATATAGTGATTTCGATATTGACGAACAAGGTAATTATAGATTGAAAGAAGGTTTGCCAAAGCCCAATGCTTCGGTTTATCCGGGAGATGCCATGTATGCGGATTTGAATAATGACAACATCGTTGATACAAATGATAAGATGGTTATGGGTTTTCCAAACAGGCCTGAATATACATTTGGTTTAAATGGGGGATTCGAATATAAAGGTTTTAGTTTTTCCATGCAGTGGGCTGGTGCTACTAATGTGAATAGAGTGTTGGAGCTTGATTATAGGGTTCCTTTTACCGGAGCTGTCAAACGCGGATTGTTGCAATATTTTTACGATGATTGTTGGACACCCGAGAAGCAGGATGGCACATTGCCGCGTGCTTCAAAGACATCTATGTCTTGGAATTCTGAATTGTCAACCTTGTGGATTCGCGATGCTTCTTATTTCAGGTTGAAGAATTTGACCGTAGGTTACACTTTTAAAGGTGAAAAACTTAAAAGCGTGTTGGGCATATCTTCTATAGGTCTGTCGTTTACGGGGTATAATTTGTTGACTTTTTCCCCAATGGATATAATGGATCCGGAAAGTGTAGCTTCAAATAATGGTAAATATCCATTGGTGAAAAATTATAGTTTTGGATTAAATATTAATTTCTGATGATTATGAAACACTTTATATATGCTTTGATTGCAGGTTGTTCCATTATATTCATGAACTCCTGTTCGGATATAAAATTCGGGAATGAGTTTTTGGGAGATAAGCCGGAAAGTTCCGGTGCTACATTAGACGTGATGTTCAACTCGCAATTAAATTCCGATTATGTTTTGAATACGGCATATTCTTATTTGCCTTATGGACTTCCTATTTCCGGTTTTAATAAGCTTGGCGGAAATGTGCTTGAGTCAATAACAGATTTGCAGCAGAGTTATAGAAGCCAACAGGCCGACGGCCCTTATAATTTATATTATAACGGAGTGTTGAGTTCTCGTTCTACTATAGGAAGTGAAGCTTATCGTTTTGGTAGTGGAAATGAGTATCAAGCCATCAGGTATGCTTTGATATATTTAGAAAATATTGATAAGGTTCCTGATATATCTGAAGAACTTAAACTTAAAAGAAAAGCAGAGGCAAAGATGATTATGGCGATATCTTATGCGGAGATGCTTCGCTATGTTGGTGGTGTCCCATTGCTTAAACATTCTGTCGATCCTAACGATGAAATGACGTTTCCAAGAAATACATTTCAAGAAACAGTTGATTATATAGTCCAACTTATCGATGAGGCAAAAGATGATTTGAAATGGAAGGAGGATGCAGTGGAAGACGGCAGGATGACTAAGGCAGGAGCATTAGGCTTGAAGTTGAGGGTATTATGTTTTGCTGCAAGTCCGACATTCAATTCTAATACGAAATGGCATGAAGAAGCCGATGAGTACACATGTTATGGAAATTATGATAGAGAACGTTGGGGCAGAGCTAAAAATGCAGGAGAAGAATTCTTTAAGGAGTTGGATAAGAGAAAATCTTATGAATTGATTCAACCTCAAGAAGATACTCACGACGCAAGACGAATGGCTTACCGCCGAGGCTTTTATAACAGAGGTGGAAGTGAAATACTGATATCTACGAGAAAAGGTTACGATGTGAGTCTGCATGATAATTTCATTACGGCTGCTGTCTTTTCAGGCCCTACTTTGAATTATGTTGATATGTTCCCATGGGCGGATGGTACGGATTTCCCGGATGATTTTGATTGGGAAAGCCCATCAGAGCAGCCATTCTTTAAAAACACTGCACCAAATGTAATGGGTGAGCCTACGAGAGACCCTCGGCTTTATGAAACGGTTGCTGTTCCTGGTGATAAATTCAAGGATGGTACTTATGCTTTTGTATATAGCAATAGTCCTAAATACAGGATATGTTCAGGATTCCTTCAAATGAAATTTATTATGCGGGAAGAGAGCGACAGGAGGGGAATTCCCGTACATTGGCCATATCTGAGATTATCGGAAGTATTGTTGAGTTATGCGGAAGCTATAAACGAATATGACGGAAAGCCAAATACGACAGCTTATGATTGTATCAACCAAATAAGGAACAGGGTCGGTTTAGGAAATTTGAAAAATATGAGTATGGATAAAATAGAATTTCGTGAAACATTGTTAAAGGAAAGGGCTTTGGAATTAGGATTCGAAGAGGTTCGCTGGTTTGATTTGATAAGATGGGGGCGTGTGGATGATTTTACAAAAAAACTTTATGGCTTGCAAAGCTTAGGCAACGATGCGAATAACCCTTATAGGTTCACTTTCAAAAAAGTGGAATTGCCTGTTAGGCATTGGGCATGTAATTGGGATACTAAATGGTTCTTGGCTCCAATACCTCAGGAAGAAGTTTATAAAGAATATGGAATGACTCAGAATCCGGGATGGTAAATCAGGATTTTAATAATAAGAAATATATACGTATGAAAAAGCATAATTTATTTATATTTTTATGTACATGTGTAGTCGCTGGTTTGCGGGCGGAAGTATTGCCTGACAGCTTGGGTTATACTCCGGCTTGCATAAAGGTTGAATCCGACATTTTCATGGATTCTCCGGATATAGATGTCACAAAAGCATTGTACGGAAAGTTAGCAGGCTTGAATGTGTATCAAGGAGCCGGTAAAAGTTCTAACAACGTATCATCTTTGAGCATACATGGGCAAGCTCCATTGGTGTTGATCGACGGATTCAGGAGAGATATAGCAAACTTGGTTGCTAATGATATTGAGGAATGTGTAATATTGAAAGATGCGGTTGCTGCTGCTTTATATGGAACGGAAGGAGCAAATGGTGTAGTTCTGATAACTACCAAGAAAGGGAATATAGGAAAACTTAAAGTCTCTGCCCATTATCAGATGGGTATATCAACCCAATTCAGAGCTCCTGATTTTGCAGATGCTTATACTTATGCGTCTTTTTATAATAGAGCATTGGCAATGGATGGAATGTCGCAAAAATATTCAGAGAAAGAATTGGATGCTTATAGAACAGGCAAATTCCCTTATCATTACCCGGACGTTGACTGGTGGAAAGAAACCAATAACAATCTGGCGTTCAATCACAGGCTTGGAATAACCTTTAGAGGTGGCAGTGAAAAAATAAAATATTATACTGTTGTCGATTATATGTTCGATAGAGGTTTTTTGAAATATAATACAAAAGACGACCGTTATAGTTCAAAACCTACTGATACAAGGCTTAACGTCCGCACAAATCTGGATATGAGTTTGTCTCCTACTACCAAGGCTTTTGCCGGTATATCCGCAAAGTTATTGGAGGACAATTCGGCGAATGCCGGGGCTATATATACGGAGATTTATAAAATACCGTCGTTGGCATTCCCTGTGAGGTATTCCGATGGTGTATATGGTGGTTCCACAATGTATGGCAGTAGTAATCCTGTCGCGCTATTGATGGATACGGGCAATACTCGTACGTTACGTACAATCTTGATGTCAAACCTTACTTTGAAACAACATTTGGATTTTATAACGCCAGGTTTGTCTGCTTCCGCATCTGTTGCTTTCGATTACAACGGCAGCATGAATGATGTATCGAAAAAAGAGTATATGTATGTGACACCAAATCCTTCTTTTACAGATAGTGGCACAATGATAGCCAAGCCGGTTTATTATGGTAAAGATTCTGAAACATTGGAACATTCGCATAATTTCGTTAATCTTTATATGCGATCTACTTTTAATGCATCTATTGATTATTCAAGGAAATTCGACAAATCAGGTGTAAATGCATCTGTTATGTACAGACAGTATTCGTATATAACGAAAGGAAGGAACGAAAGCTCAAAAACTCAATCTGCATTATTTACGGCAGGATACGATTATGATGACAGATATTCGCTTTCAGGAGTGATCAACTATTCCGGTTCGGCTTATTTGAAGCCCGGCGAACGTTTCAATTTGTTTTATGGGGTCAACGGCTCTTGGAATATTTCCAATGAGAAATTCCTTAAAAATATTGATGTCACTAATAATATGAGGATTTCCACATCTTACGGTGTATCGGGATGGGATGGAAATCTTTCCCATGAGTTATATCTGCAGTCATACGGTGATAAAGGAGCAGGAGGATATTTCTTTACAAATAACGCCTCTTCTTCGGCAGGACAGACGGCAGGACAGTTACCTGTAGAGAATCTTACAGTTGAAAAAAACCGGAAGGCCACATTAGGCATAGATATGTCATTGCTTGATAATAGATTGAACTTGTATGCAGAAGCTTTTTGGGAACGTAGATATGACATATTGCTGTCTGGTGCATCCTCGGTTTCAGGGATAATAGGTATTGATGTAAGCCAGGAAAATGCAGGAATCAATAAATATAAAGGAGTTGACTTTGGTGTGAAATGGTCAGACTCTGTAAAAGGGTTTAAATATGATGTTTATGCCAACGGAGCTTTTTTGACCTCAGAAGTGGTGAACGAGAATCAGGCTTATCAAGAGTATGATTACTTATATCATACAGGAAATCCTGTAGGGCAGAGGTATGGTTTGGAAGTTGTAGGATTTTTCCGTGATCAGCTTGACATAAACAATAGTCCCATACATACATTTTCGGTTGTGAAGCCTGGTGATATAAAATATAAAGACCAGAATGGCGATAATAAGATAGACAGTAGGGATGTTGTGAAAATGTTTGGTTCGAACATCCCGAAGTTCTATTTCGGCTTTGGAGTCGGTATAGGCTATAAACGCTTTTCGTTGTCAGCGGATTTTCAAGGAATGACAGGTGTTACAGTCAATTTATTGAACTCTCCATTATATAAGCCACTGGTTGAAAACGGCAATTTGTCTGAGCAATTCCTGAAAAATGAAAAACCTTGGACTATCGAAAATGCAAAAGAGGCTACAATGCCTCGTCTTACAACGGTGGAAAATAATAATAATTATCGTAATAATTCATTGTGGTATAGAGACGGATCTTTTATTAAACTGAGAAGTCTTAAGTTGTCGTACACGGTACCTGTATCGAAGAAAAAAGTTGCTGATATGAAGATTTTCTTGCAAGGAACTAATTTGTTTTCATTGGATAACATGAAAACTGTAGATCCTGAGCAGTTAGGTGCGACATATCCTTCAATGCGCAGATACTGGATTGGATTAAATTGGAATTTTTAATGTCTTAATAGTATGAAAAAAGTATATTTATATTTATTATGTTTGCTTTCATTGTCTTCTTGTAATTTCCTTGATTTCGACGAGACCAATGCGCTTTTTACAAGAGATGATATGTATAAATACTTTAATAAATCGAAGCAAATGCTGACAAATGTATATAGTTATATGCCTCAAGGTTTTAACCCTATAGGTGGTGCTATGCGCGATTGTGCTTCCGACGATGCGATTTTTGCAGATATGAGTGGAAATGTCCAATTGTTTTGTAACGGAAATTGGTCTCCTGTCCAAACCGTTGATGATAATTGGGGATTATATAAAGGTATTCGTGCGGCAAATGAGTTTATCGAGTCCATAGCCGATGCCGATTTCTCAAGATTCGAGAATAACGAACAGTATGAAAACTGGATGGCGCAATTGGTGTTCTTTCCTTATGAGGCGAGGGTCTTGCGTGCATATTATTTCTTTGAATTGGCACGAAGATATGGAGATATAGCCATGCCTCTTGATATGCTGACCACCGATGAGGCCAATAATATATCGAAAACACCATTCAATGATGTGATAGGTTTTATCGTTTCGGAATGTGACGAATGTGCCCCCAAGTTACCGCTTACATATTCCAACGTGTATGCCAAGGAAACAGGTCGGGTTACAAGAGGGTTTGCCATGGCTGTAAAATCGAAGGCTTTGCTTTATGCGGCAAGTCCTGTTCATAATCCCGATAGTGATAAAGATAAATGGATTGCTGCCGCTAAAGCAGCTTGGAATTTAATTGATTTGAAAGATGATAAAGATGCAAAAGTTTACAGCCTTGACCCTAACGGAGTTGCCAACAACCTGTCATCAAAAGAGGCTGTCTTGTTTAGGATGAATGGTGATGACAATCGTTTTGAACTTGACAATTTTCCGGTACGTCTTACCAATAATAAAAGAACGGTTCTTATGAGGGGGACTTATCCTTCGCAGAATCTTGTGGATGCTTTTCAGACAATTAACGGGTATTCCGTAGTATTGGGTAATAATGGATGGGTTACGGAGGATCCTGATTTCAATCCACAACTCCCGTATATAGCTCGCGACAAGCGTTTTTCAAGAACCGTTTTGGCACATGGAACGGCATTCAAAGGAGAGACCATAGATGTCAGCGAAGGCGGTGCGGATTGTTTCTCAGTAACGGAAGGAGGAAGTCCGACGGGTTATTTCATCAGGAAGTATATACAGGAAACTACCAGTTTTGCGACCAATAAAGAGGTGAAGAACAAACATCATTGGGTTGTTTACCGTTTGGCCGAAGCATATCTGACACTTGCCGAATCTTTGTTTTATGCTTATGGAGACCCTAATTATACAGACCCTGAAATTGGAGGTCTTTCAGCTATGGATGCCATTAACATTGTTAGGAGAAATGCAAGTATGCCTAATGTGGAAAGCACTCCGGCTTATCCAAATGCAACTACAAAGGAAGGTTTTGTGAAAGCCCTGCAAAACGAATGGAGAGTGGAGTTCGCTTTCGAGGACCATCGCTTTTGGGACATAAGGAGATGGAAAATCGGTGGGCAATATGCTTCATTGGACGGTGTGAAGATTTCACGGAACAATGATAATATGAAGTTCGTAAGAACTAATTGTCAAAATCGGAGTTGGAACGACAAAATGTATTTGTATCCTATTCCGCAATCAGAATTATATAAGAATAGTAATCTAAATCCTCAAAACACAGGTTGGTAATGTTAAAATAAAATCATAAAGTTATGGGAAATATGAAAAATTTTAAGTTTTTGAAATACTCTTTGTTGTCGGTTCTTGTATTATTGGGCTCTTGCCAAGAGTTTAAGATTGATTCTCAGGATGAATATCCGGATTTGGTAAATGAAAATTTACTTGATAATTATAATGTGAGTGCATCAAATCCGCAGTCTATAATGTTTAATATAAATGCCAATGTTCCTTGGAAGATTGTTACAGATCAGCAATGGTGTCATATTTCTACTTCGTCAAGCGGAGAAAGTTCTCTTATAGAGGATATTACAATTTCTTTTGATGAAAATACCGATACCGAATCAAGAAAGGCTACAATTAAGATATTCATGGTTGGTAATGAAGTACCGGTATCTGAAACTGTCATCGAACAGGAGGGGAAAACGAGTCTGAAAATTAAAGATGGTGAAAATTTCATACAGGCGGACGGTGGTGATTTCAAGTTTACTATCACGTCCAACAAGTCATGGAGTATCACGACAGACAAAACGTGGCTTACCATATCACCGGAGAGCGGTGACGCTGGAACTGATATAGAAATTACTGCTCATGCTGACAATAATGTTTCAGCAAAGCGGACTGCCTCTGTTTTCATATCTGCTGCGGGAGAAGAAAAATCGATTAATATTACTCAAGGCGGATTTACACTTGAGTTTGTACAACCGGAAGATTTGAATGTGCCGTCAGGTGGTGGTGAAAAGGAGATAGATGTGAATACAACTATCAGTTCCGACTTCGAAGTCACGACGGAAACAGATGGAGTAGGAATTGATTGTGACCAAGAACTGAAGAAGGTTAAAGTTTCAATTCCGGCCAATCCAGTTTTTGCAAAAAGAAAAATTGTGTTGAACTTGTCGGCTAAAAATGCTGTTTCGGGAATGGAGCCTTCGGTTTTGGAACTCGGACAGGATGTGAACTTTAACTTTTTAGCTGTACCCGAGTTATATGATATAAATCAGGAAACCGCTTCTGTGAAATTGAAAAAAGGAGGTACTGATGGAACAAGTACCGCTAATGTTTATGTGGAGACAAAAGATACGTATGGTTACGGAACATTTACGTGGACTTTTGATGGTGCTAATATCCAATCTCCATATTGGTTTGAAATTCACGGTCAGGATTTTATTAATAATATTGCTTCACCGAACATTAAAATTCAATTCCCTAAACAAGATAATAATAATGCAATAGCAATTTTGGCTAATGGCTTTGTATCTTGGGCTGCCCCAAAAACTTTCAATGGTTATGGATTCAACCAATTAAATGCCATCAAAGAATTCAAGATGGTTATATCACCATCAGTAACTTCTGGAAAGTTAAAAATTGAATTATATTATAATGGTAGTTTAGTTGGTATTGACGAAACGCGTGGTGACATATTTGCAGGTGAAGAAGGTAAAAAGTTAGGTTATCGTTGTGCTATTAACAACCAGAAAGCCGGGACTGCCGATATTACGATAAAATCATTCACTTATGAACCTCTTAATCAATAATAATCATGTATAGGCATATATTATATTTAAAAACATTTGTTATGGGATGCATCTTGCTTGCATCCTGTAACGATGAAGAGAAAACACAGGTCTTTGTGGATTTACGGTATGAAGTAGCCGACCGTTATGAGATTCCGGCATCGCCAACAGAACCAATTTCGTTTAAAGTGAAATCGAACCAAATGTGGGAAGTGTTTTCAAAGCATAATCCCGAATGGGTGGATATAACTCCGAATAGCGGCAATCCGAACGAAGACTATGATGTGTCACTCTCATATAAAGACAATACGGAATTGGACGATCGTTTTGATACTATTGTGATAAAGAGTGATTACTGGGTAGGAAAAGAGTTTGTCGTTCTACAGAAAGGTACGGCATTTCTTGATGTGGAAGATGTTCTCCAAAAAATGGTTGCTAAATCGGGTGAAGATGTTGAATTGACGGTTCGTTCCAATCAGAATTGGTCGATGGAAATAGCTGAAAAACCGGATTGGATAGAGTGCTTGTCGCAGCCCGCAGGTAGTATGGATGGTACGTTGAAATTTAAGATTCATCCAAATGAAGGGGAACGAAGAACTGCAAAAGTCGTGTTCTTTGACAGGAATGGTGAAGAGGTTAATAGTGTTGAAATAACACAGGATGGAGTGCTGTTGGTGGCATCCGAACAAGAGGCAAGAGTTCCTTACGGAATTGAAAACCACGTTATAAGCGTCTCTGCCAATATTGAATGGATTGCTACGGTTGATGATGAATATGAAAGTTGGTTGAGCATAAGTAATTCTAAAGATTCTTATGATGGGGATGCTGAAATAACATTGGAGATTTACAATAACAATAGTCCGTTTGTCAGAGTAGGTTATGTGGATTTGATGACTAAAGGAGATAATCCCATTAAAAGAAGAGTTGCCATAAAGCAAGGTTATCTGCCGAATGCGACAGTATATGAGTTTGATTCGAATGAACGTAATAAATGGAGCGGTGTAAACGGAAGTTTCGACTTTAATGGCGACATGATAGTTACAGGAAAGGGAGCCCCACGTATGATGAATTATAATATAATAAAAAACAATGGATTGGGAATGTATGAGTTCAACGTCAAATCGATGGATGCCGGTTCTCAATTACGTATTTATTTGTTGAAGGGAGATACGGAAATACATGCGTTCTTGAATGCGGCTACAGAATTGACCCAGTTTGATACAAGGCCGGTTTCTCCTGTAAATAGTAAACCTGCTTCCAAGACAAGTTTCGATAGTAAAGAACCGATTACGGTAGGAATTGAGTTGTCCGCTTCGAATACCGGTTACCTATATGTGAAATGGCTGTTGAACAGTAAGGTGGTTTGTGAACAGGAGGCCAATAATGAGGGTGGCTTTATTTACCCGTATAATGAAACACTTAACATTCTTATTGACAGTAATCCCGGAACAATAGTTCTTGATTCTTGGCAATACCGTCCGTTGATGGACTGGAATAATGTGATGGAGTAATAGTATTTATGTTAAATGACAATTAGTATGATAAGAAAAATAGAAATAGTATTGTTGGAGTTTTTGTTATGTTTTTTTTCTGTAGCATGTACGGACAACTCTAATGATTGGAATGACAATGAGGGCGTCTTGTCGTTTGTTATCCGCACGGCTGATGCGGAATATCATGCGGTGATAGACAATGATAAGAAAGAAATCAATATGGGCGGCTTGCAAAAGGCTTCAAGTATAAAATCGGTGGAAGTCACTTTGTCCGACGGTTACTCAATAGAACCTGACCCTACTGAAATAAAAGAATGGAATAAAACCCAGGATTTCATTTTGAGAAAGGGAAATTCCGTCATAAGTTATAAGTGCAATTTACCCGACCTGATTAATCTTGTCAGGGATTATGTTGTTTTTGGATATATAACAGCACCGGGAACCCAACAATTTGATAATATATTCCCTACCATAAACATGGATAATCTGACACATGTATTGATTTCTTCCGGGAAAGTTGCCAAGGATGGAAGCGTGGATTTCTCGAGCTTGAATCTGGATAACACGAATGCAATATTTAATGCAGCGAGAACCGCAGGGAAAAAAGTCCTTTTAAGTATAAGTAAAGCTGCCAACAGTGAATTTGGTCAAGCTATGGATAGTCCGGAAACACGTACGAAGGCAGTAAATGGAATATTGACGTATGTACGTGAAAGAGGATATGACGGATTTGACATAGACTTTGAGGATTATGATTATATCACCAATCATAATGATAATTTGATGGAGTTCATAAAAGAACTCCATTCAAAGAAAGAAGACCTGCTGATGAGTTGTGCCGTGATTTACGGTGGCAAGAAATATGGAAAAGAATGGGCGAAATATTTTGACTATATAAACCTGATGAGTTATGATGCGGCTTCAAATAATACATTTGAACAATTCAAGGCTCACATAAAGGAACTTGGTGAAGAGCTGGGATTGGGAGAAGATTATTCCAAAATGACCGGTGGAGTTCCTTTTTATGGCCGCGATGACTCTAAGCCCGGTAATAGTCCTTACGATAAAACCGTGTCGTATGCAGGTGTGTTGCGGGATTATGGGCTTGAAGCGGCCGATGCTGATACTTGGAACCAGACACATTATAATGGAAGACCTACGATAAGAAAGAAATGCCAATATGCTAAAGAAATGGGATTAGGCGGAATGATGATTTGGCAGCTTCTTCAAGATACTGATATCGAAGGTTATAAATTGCTTGATGTGATAGGTGAAGAGATGCTTGAGCAATGATGCGATAGTTTCTGTTAATCATTTGATTTTTTTATAGGTTGGAGCCTGTTTAACACTGCTGGGACTAAGTGCCCAGCAGTGAGAAATCATATATTCGTAGGCATCGCCCAAAATATCAATTTCCTGTGATGCCTCTACGCCAAAGTCTATATCTTCCAAAGCAAGAAGTACATTGCTTACGAGCATATTCTTGTCATCGGCTGTCTTACCCAATTTTGGTGAAGCCATGTCTGAGAACAGTCCGCCAAAATCTTCTTCGCTATCTTGTCCCAAAGTGCTGTCCTCAATACGTTTCAGTGAACGCTCCAGCATCGGGAGGATGTTCTCTTTTCGTTTGACAGCCTCTATTACAGAAGAAAACAAGAACTTCGGTTCAATGAAATAGCCGATATTCTCCAAACACTGATTTTTGGCTTCCTCTTGCAGTTCCACCGCATCGGCATCCTCCATTTCCCATAAATCCTTGAATGTCACTTTGTCATCAGCCAAGGCATTGTTGGCGTATTCCTCGATTTTCTCCGACAAGTATTTATAGAAGATGAACCCCAATGTGAAATACATAAAGTCGCTTGCTGACATATTGCCACGCAAACGGTTTGCAACCTCCCAAAGCTGGTCACGGAGTTTCTGTTGTAGTTCTTCGCTCATATCTTTATTTCAATTCTTTAATTTCATAACCAAATCTATTGGCAAGCTCAAAAATCTTACCAATTAAAGTTCTGATAATACCGCGCAACTTTTCCATTATTCTCGTCAAAGCCCTGCGGGTTTTGATAAGACCGAGGTGTTTCTCTTTAAGAGCCTTTTGTATGATTTCGGGCTGTTCCTTTTGCAAGTAGTCATACTCTTTTTATAGGTTCAGCACCTCGGCGGAAATCTGTTCTTCACCCGCCAAATTGCTCACAGCCTTATTGCGCTCAGATGCAATATATTGGTTCAGACGTTCCTCCAATTCGTTTGTGCCGTCAGCCTTGTTGCGACCATTCATGAAGTTCTCCTTGTCTTCATCCACGTTCTTTTGGATAAAACCGTCAATGAGTTTGGCCTTTCCGCGCATTCCGGCATCCTTAATCATGGTGTCAATGATATAACGGCGTTTTGCAGAATAATCATCGCTATATGGGTCAAGGTCGTTAATGAGTTCAAGGATGTAAGCCACATTGATGATGTCGCTGTGCAGGAGTTCAAGGCAGAAGTCTATATCTTCCAACCCCAGACTGTTACCGTATGGAACAGGGTCTTCTGCAACCATTGAAGGAGCTACAGGATGTTCTATAAATCCAACTGTAATATCGAGATATTTACTCTTATAGTCGTTAAACTGTTGCTCGGTCATACCAAGGTCATCCGCATCCTCACAGTAATCTTCATATATCTGGATTTCTGCGTGTTTACGAATAATATCACGGAATGCAAGCACAAAATTTTTCTTATCGTTTTCACTTTGCAGAAAGTCAATGCTGCCGGGCGTAGGATATTTTTGCAGGAACTCAGTTGCCAAGTCCTTGTATTCCTGTTTTACCTCTTCAAATGGCGGACGTACTATGTCTTCTGGATTGTCGGAATTGCTGAACAGTTTGATAGATGTATCAACATTGTTTTTTAGGTCTCGGAAATAAACAATCTTTCCAAAACGTTTTTTCTCATTCAATACGCGGTTCGTGCGGCTGAATGCTTGCAAGAGTCCATGGTACTCCATGTTTTTGTCCACATAGAGCGTGTTGAGCTTCTTACTGTCGAAGCCTGTAAGGAACATGCCCACAACAATACAGAAGTCAAGCGGTTTCATGTCCGCCTTTTTCTTTTTCATTCGTAGGTTGATGTCATCATAATAGGCACGGAAATTCTCAGTGGTGAAAGCTGTCCCGAACATTTCATTGTAATCATCCATGATGGCTTGCAGTTCATCTGCTTCGCCCACACTTTGACGGGTGTATTCCCCGTACCCATGCCTGTCTGTTCGTCATCCTGACTGCTGTTCGCTGCGTATGTAAATACCGCACCGATACGAATTTTTGGATTCAAGGATTTGAATATCTTATAATAGCGTATCAGCATCGGCACGGACTGCACGGGAAACAAGGCATCAAAATCTCCTCCAAATGTGGATTTGTTGAAATTGTTAAGGATGAATCTTGCAATTTCCTCCATTCGTACTTGGTTGTCATTATCAACGACTTCATTGCCGTGATAATATTCCACAAGGAAGCCCAGGACGTTTTCATCGGCAATGGCATCCTTAATCAGATATTTATGAAGACAGCTGCCAAATATCTCTTTGGTCGTATGTCCGTCCACGGCATTTTCTGTAAAGATAGGGGTTCCCGTAAAGCCGAATATCTAGGCATTGTCAAAGAACTTCATAATTTTCTTATGGCTGTCCCCGAAATGACTGCGGTGACACTCATCGAATATCATCACGATACGGGAGTGGCGGATGTCCTCTATCTTTTTGCTATACCAAGTCTTGCTGACTGCGGCGTTGAGTTTCTGAATAGTGGTGATGATAATCTTGGAATTGCTTTGCAGTCGCTTCACAAGTTCATCTGTGTTGTCGGTACTGTCCACCGCATTCGGCTCAAACGCCTCGTATTCCGATTGCGTCTGTGTGTCAAGGTCGTGGCGGTCAACCACAAACATCACCTTATCCACATCGTCAAGTTCCGATACAAGTTGGGCGGCCTTAAACGAAGTCAATGTTTTCCCTGCTCCTGTTGTATGCCATATATAGCCATTGTCGTTGGAGTTTTGCACTCTGTCCAAAATCTTCTCTACGGCATAGAACTGATAGGGACGAAGCACCATCAGACACTTGTCACCCTCATGCAAGACGATATATTTACCTATAATTTTTCCCAACGTACATTTTTCCAAGAAGAACACGGCAAAATGTTCCAATTCATTGAATGGATGATTTGCCGCATCTGTCCAGTTGAACGTAAATTTGTAGTCGCTATTCGGATTGTTGGCAAAGTAACGTGTGTTTACTCCATTTGAAATAACGAATAGTTGGATATAGTCGAACAAGCCATGAAACAATGTCTTGTGGTAACGCTGTATCTGGTTATAAGCCTGTTTTAATTCCACATCACGGCGCTTCAATTCAATCTGCACTAATGGAAGACCGTTTATGAGAATGGTTACATCATAACGGCATTTCTTACGCCC
>OHAA01000684.1_pt1 | contig 19002 bp, 16 predicted proteins | sample 1606051 | NCBI WGS metagenome assembly OHAA01 (sample SAMEA3541493, study PRJEB24748) | human gut metagenome | biome: human gut; feature: human-associated habitat; material: faeces | place: China | collected 2012
AGAAGTCATAGTACGTAGAGAAGTGCAATAACCCTCTTTGTCATTTGACCAGTAGATGAATGGAATGCTTTCTGAGTGGTTCGCCGTGCTCCATCCTCCTTCACCCTGGGGGCTTGCTTCTTGGACTGCTATCACATGGCTCGCGTGTACCAAACAGCTTCTAGAATAGCTGTGACGCTGTTTGGACGCGAACGCAACGCTTGATGAAGGCAATTAAGAAAATAATTGCCGACCTTCCCCCACTTGGACTGCTGATGGTGGTGGAAGGCATGCGGCCGGGGGCCGCAAAAAAACGGGTGGCCCTCTGGGTAACTTTGATATTGGTGCGGTCAGCGAACTTCCTGGCGATGGTGCAGGGTATCCCCGCTCAGTCACCTACGGTGACAGCTCCCCCCTAAAGGTTGGAGCCTTTAAAGGGTCGTGCGGGCTGGTGGTTTTGTTTATCCATGCAAAAAATGCATCACTATATCTAGCGGGTACAATAGGATGACACAAATTTGTTAAGTCAGGGTGGGGGAGACGTGCTATAATAGAATGTAACGTGAAATTTTTGTCTAGGTAAAGTAATCTGCTTTGGGCAGGCTTTACTTTTAAGGGGGGATTATCATGGTTTCTGAGAAAATGTATGAATTGGGTACCAAAAAATCCACGATTCGCACGATTTTTGAATATGGCCGGAAACGGGCTGCGGAAGTGGGGGAAGAAAATATCTGCGACTTCAGCTTGGGCAATCCCAATGTACCGGCTCCTGAATACATCAAGCAGGCGGTGCTGGATATTATGACGGAACTGCCGCCTCAGGCCATTCACAGCTACACGGTGGCTGCCGGCAACCCGGAAGTGCGGGAAACGCTGGCCAAGGATATCAACAGACGGTTTGGCACGGATTTTACCGGGGCTAACCTGTTTATGGTAGGCGGCGCTGCGGCTGCTATTTCCATCTGTTTCAAGGCACTGGCAGAAGACGGGGACGAGTTCATTGCGCTGGCTCCTTTCTTCCCTGAATATCGCTGCTTTGTAGAGTCCACCGGTGCCAAGCTGGTGGTAGTCCCGGCACAAACCGAGGATTTCCAAATTGACTTCGACGCTTTTGAAAAGGCGGTAACGCCTCACACCAAAGGGGTCATTGTCAATTCCCCCAATAACCCCAGCGGGGTGGTGTATTCGGAAGCGACCATCAAGAAACTGGCCCAAATTCTCGCGGCCAAGGAAAAGGAATATGGCCATCCGATTTTCATCATTGCCGATGAACCGTACCGGGAAATCGTTTATGATGACGTGGTGGTTCCGTATATTCCCAACTACTACGACAACACGTTGGTGTGCTACTCCTACAGCAAATCCTTCTCCCTGCCGGGCGAACGGATTGGGTATGTGGTAGTGCCCAATAAGGTGGCGGATTTTGGCCGGGTGTACGGCGCTATTGCCGGGGCTGGCCGGGTGATGACCCACGTGAATGCGCCTTCTCTGTGGCAGCTGGTGGTGGCCCGCTGCGCTGGGAAACCGTCCAATGTGGAACCCTACAGAAGAAACGGCGAACTGCTGTACAAGGGCCTGAAAGAGGCTGGCTTTACGGTGTTAAAGCCACAGGGTGCCTTCTATCTGTTCCCCAAATGTCTGGAAAAAGACGACTATGCTTTCTGTGAACGGGCCAAGAAGTATGATCTGCTGCTGGTACCGGGCACGGACTTTGGCTGCCCTGGGTATTTCCGGGCCAGCTACTGCATTAACTACGATACCATCAAAAAGTCCCTGCCGCTGTTTAAGAAGCTGGCGGAGGAATATAAGAAGTAATCCGTTTGTTGTGAGGGGCAATAAACTATAGGCCTGGTGCCGAGTATCCCCGAGCGGTTTGCCGTATTCTGTAGTGGTTCGCAGCTGGCTGTTTAGCTGCACGTAAAGAGCTTGATTCACAGGCTGCTAACACAGGGCTCGCATTAGCCAAGAGTCCTTTGCTAAACTGTGTACTCCTGGCTGCAGCCGCATAAAAGGGAGAGCTTCAATGGTTCTGTTCGTTGACAGTATTCTGCAAATTTAATATAATTTACGAATGCTTAGCTGACATTCTCCAGCATTGTCTATTGCGGGCAAGCTGAAAAGTATTGACGATTGGGAGAGAATAAATTTCATGAAATATTTATCTGGTAACGAAATTCGACAAAAATATCTGGACTTTTTTGCGGCCCGGGGGCATCTGGTTCTGCCCAGCGCCTCTTTGATTCCTCACGATGACCCGTCCCTGCTGCTGATTGGTGCCGGCATGGCTCCGTTTAAGCCTTTCTTTACGGGCAAGCAGAAACCGCCTTCTCCGCGGATTACCACCTGCCAAAAGTGCGTGCGTACCGGGGATATTGAAAACGTGGGTCATACGGCTCGGCACCATACGTATTTTGAAATGCTGGGCAACTTCTCCTTTGGGGACTATTTCAAGAAGGAAGTGATTCCCTGGGCTTGGGAATTTCTGACCAAGGAATTGGAACTGCCGGCTGATAAGCTGTGGGTTACCATTTATCCCAAGGATGATGAAGCGTATGATATTTGGCATAATGTAGTGGGTGTGCCCGATGAACGGATTGTCCGCCTGGAAGAAAACTTCTGGGAAATCGGCACTGGCGGCCCCTGCGGTCCTGACTCCGAAATTCATATCGACCTGGGTGCGGACCGGGGCTGCGGCAGACCGGATTGTGGTCCTGACTGCGACTGCGGCCGTTTCCTGGAACTGTGGAACCTGGTATTTACCCAGTTCAACAAGAACGAGGACGGCAGCTACACGCCGCTGCAGCATAAGAATATTGATACCGGTGCTGGTCTGGAACGGCTGGCTTCCGTATTGCAGGGCAAACCGTCCAACTTTGAGACGGACCTGATTTTCCCGATTATTGAATACGCCTGCAAGGTGTCCGGCAAGACCTACAATGCAGATCCCAAGGATGATGTTTCCCTGAAGGTCATTGCCGACCATGCCAGAAGCGTTACCTTTATGGTCAGCGATGGCATCCTGCCCTCCAACGAGGGCCGGGGCTACGTGCTGCGCCGGGTACTGCGCCGGGCCATTCGTCACGGCCGTCTACTGGGCATCACCAAGAAGTTCTTGGTAGGGGCAGCCGACCTGGTTATCGATATGTACGGTGACCACTATACGGAACTGCGGGAAAAGAAGTCCTATATTGAAAAAGTCATCGACATGGAAGAAAGCTCCTTTATGCAAACCCTGGAACAGGGCACCAATCTGCTGAACGAAAAGATTGCAGAAATGAAAGCCCAGCATTCCACCGTACTGAAGGGGACAGATGCCTTTAAGCTGTACGATACCTTTGGGTTCCCCTGGGAACTGACGGCAGAAATCCTGGAAGAACAGGGCTACACCATGGACAAGGAAGGCTTTGACGCCGCCATGGCGGAACAGAAGGAAAGAGCCCGTTCTGCCCGGAACGACAAAGCCGGCCGTCCGGTGCTGTACAACACCCGGGGCCTGGACCTGGGCAAACTGACGGTACAGGAAGACAGCAAGGACGGGGTTATCAAAGCCATTTTCCCGGCTTACGATACCAATCCTATTGAAAAGGGTGAACAGGGCGATGAACTGGCCCTGATCCTGGACAACACGGCTTTCCACGCAGAAGGGGGCGGCCAGCTGGGAGATACCGGCCGGCTGGTATCCGATGCAGGCATTTTTGATGTAACCGACACCAAGAAACTGCCGGATGGCACTACGGTGCAAATTGGTACCGTGGCCGACGGCACCCTGAAGCTGGGGGACGCTGTCCGTTTTGAAGTGAACCTGAAGAGACGGGCGGACATTGCCCGGAACCATACGGCCACCCATTTGCTCCACGCAGCCCTGAAACAGGTGCTGGGCAGCCATGTAAACCAGGCTGGCAGCTATGTGGGCCCGGACCGTCTGCGTTTTGACTTCTCCCACTTCTCTCCTGTAACGGAAGAAGAACTGCTGCAGGTGGAAGATATTGTCAACGAGAAGATTCTGGATGCCGTGGATGTGGAAATCACGGAACAGGAATTGAAGAAAGCCAAGGAAATGGGTGCTATGGCCCTGTTTGGCGAAAAGTATGGCGACATTGTCCGGGTAGTCAATGTACCGGGCTACAGCATGGAACTGTGCGGCGGCGTACACGTTTCCAATACGGCCCATATCGGCCTGTTCAAGATTCTGTCCGAATCCAGCGTGGGTGCTGGGGTACGGAGAATCGAAGCTGTTACCGGCCGGGGCGCTTTGGCCTACACCCGGGAAATGGAAGAATTAATCGGTGATGCTTCTGCTGTTGTGAAGGCTAGACCCAATACCCTGGTCAGCCGGATTGAAGCCCTTCAGGATGAACTGAAGGCAGAGAAGCACAAGGGCGAAGAGCTGGAACGGAAGATGGTGGCTGCGGCTGCTGAAAACGTAACGGCTTCTGCCAAGGACGTAAAGGGTGTGCCGGTGCTGGTACAGGAAGTTAAGACCCAGGACGTGGACAGCCTGCGTCAAATGGGGGATACCCTCCGGGATAAGGTTGGCGGCGTTGTGGTCCTGGCTGCTCCGGTAGCGGCCGACAAGGTCAACGTGCTGGTTATGGCTACCAAGGATGCCGTGAAGAAGGGCGTCCATGCTGGCAAAATCGCCAAAGGGGTTGCCCAGGTTATGGGCGGCAACGGCGGCGGCCGTCCGGATATGGCCCAAGCCGGCGGCAAGGATGCTTCCAAAGTACAGGAAGCACTGGACAAGGCCTGGGGACTGGTTGAAGAACTGATTCACTAAGAAGGTGCTGGATATGGATTCAAAAGTCAAATTGGGTAATGCCATTCATGATCTTTTGGAAGAAAAGGAATTGGACAAGATTACCCGGGAGGAAATCCTCCAAAAAGCTGGTGTAAGCGAAGCGGAGTTCGAAAAGTATTTCCACTCCAACGTTGAATTGGCCCACTGGGAATATCTTCACATCCTGTCCCTGCACGGGAAGGAAATCCTGGGTGCCAGCTGCTGGTCCGAAGCTTTGTACCGGAAATTTTTGGTGTATGATCTGCATTTGAAGTTTCTCCAGAATTTGTATAAAAGCAAGGATGTGGAAGCCATCCGGGTCACCAATCGGCGCTTTGTGCGGGATGCTTACAACATGATGCTGCGCAAGGCCGGGGCAGATCTGGATAATCCCCATATCCAATTCGCCGTGGAAATGGTGGTTGTCGGCGGCGAGGAAATTACCATGCGGTGGGTTATGGAAGGCATGAAGGTGCCTATCGAAGTCATGCTGGTATTGTTCCAGGAATCCATTCCACTTTGTATCAGTCAATATTTCTATTAAGAACGGGGAGTTTTGCCCCCGCAGGTGCAGGAAGCAGCGGGCGGCCGGGGAGAATTTGTACCAGCTGCCGCTGCCTGCGGGTAAGACGGAGTGTTGCTTTTTGGTGACACTCCCGTTTTGCTACCTGCATGCTGCACGCAAAACCTGAGTTAGGATTTCCGTTCTCCACATCATACAGCACCACCGTTTTGCTACCTGCATGCTGCACGCAAAACCTGAGGAGGGATTAACAATGTCTCAAACAACGCAAGAAACTACTATGTTTAAACCGGTTCCGGAGTCCAAGTCCGTGGCGGAAACCATTCTGGAGGTGGCGGCTGCCTTAAAGGAAAAGGGCTACAATCCCATTGACCAGCTGGCCGGCTACCTGCTCAGCGGGGATCCTGCCTATGTGACCAGCTACAAGGATGCCCGGCTGAAGATTCGCCGGTTTGAACGGTATGAATTGATTGAAGCCCTGCTCCAGGCCTATTTGCAGGAACAAACCGGCAAATGAGGATCATGGGGCTGGACCTGGGAACAAAAACCATTGGCGTAGCAGTCAGTGATGAAACGGGCTTCATTGCCCGGGGGATTGAAACCATCCACCGACGGAGCCTGGAAAAAGATTTAGAACGTCTGGCCGAGCTGGTACAGGCGGAAGACGTGGGGGCGTTTGTACTGGGCTACCCCAAAAATATGAACGGTACAGTAGGAGAGCGGGCCAAAGCCAGCGAAGCTTTTGCCGAGATACTGAAAGAACGGTTTCCCAGCCTTCCCGTAACCTTATGGGATGAGCGCCTTTCTACAGTGGCAGCTGAAAAAGTATTGATTCAGGCTGATCTCCAGAGAAAAAAACGCAAGAAAATCATTGATATGATGGCCGCGGTAGTGATACTGCAAAATTATCTGGATAGCCAAAGGAGGCTGTAACATGGAAGACAAGCGGGATTTAATCGACACGGAAGACCAGGAACCCATTGTTGTCATTACCGATGAGGAAGGCAACGAAACCTATTACCTTGAGGAAATGGTGATTCCGGTAAACAACAAGAACTTTGCCATTCTGACCCAGATTCCTGAAGACGAAAACAGCGAGGACGAGGAAGAAGCGGAAGACAACTGCATCATCGCCCGCATTGAATTTGACGAAAACGGCGATCCGACCTACCTGGATCCCACCGATGAAGAGTTCGACCTGGTGGCGGAAGCCTATAACCAGATGATGGACGACCTGGAAAAAGAATAAAAAGGAACTGATCCGGATGTTTAAGAAATTTGTGCCGATTGTGGCGGCGCTTCTATTGGCTTCCCTTTTTGGCGTGTATTGGTATTTCAACTATTTCAACAATAACGCCGCCTTGGCTACGGGGCAGAAGGTGCAGTTTACCGTAACCCAGGGAATGACCACTTCGGAAATCGCCACCATGCTCCATAAGCTGCGGCTGATCAATACCCCGGAATCTTTCCGCCTGGCGGCCAAGTTCCGTGGACTGGACAGTCACTTGCAGGCCGGCAACTACGAAGTGGTGGCTGGGATGTCGGATAAGGAAATCATTGAGATCCTGTCCAAAGGGAAAGTCCGCTACAACAAATTCACCGTTCCGGAAGCAACCACCATCAACCAGATTGCCGCCAAACTCCAGGAAGAGCATCTGGGCAGTGCAGACGCCTTTAAGGCCGCTGCCAAGAATTACACCCCCTATGAATATATGGAGACCAACAACCCCGATGTAGTCTACAAGGCGGAGGGCTTTGTATGTCCGTCCACCTACTACCTGCCGGAAAACGCCAGCGAAAAGGATATCCTCACCATGATGGTCCGGGAATTCAACAAGGAGCTGACGCCGGAAGTACGGGAAGACATCAAAAACAGCAAGATGCCGCTGCGGAGCATTGTGAACCTGGCGGCCATGGTGGAGGAGGAAGCCACCTTCAAGGAAGAGATGCCCCTGATTGCCGGGGTATTCCTGAAGCGCCTCCAGATGGGGATGCCCATCCAGTCCGACACCACCATCCAATATATTCTGGGGTCCCAAAAGAAGGAAATCACCTTTGAGGACCTGAAAATCGAATCCCCTTATAACACCTATCTTCATAAGGGACTGCCGCCGGGACCCATTGCCAATCCCAGCCTGGAAGCCATTGAGGCGGTGCTCCATCCGGTGAAGACCGATTATCTGTACTTTGTGGCGGATAAGCAGGGTCACCATCATTTCACTCGGACTTATGAGGAACATTTGGAAATGATCAAGAAGATTAATGGAGAAGCAGCACAGTGAGTAAACCAGAATTATTGGCTCCTGCCGGGAGCCTGGAAAAAGGAAAAATAGCATTGCTCTACGGGGCAGATGCCATCTATCTGGGCGGTAAAGCCTTTGGCCTGCGAGCATTCGCGGCCAATTTTTCTTTGGAGGAAATCCGGGAAATGACGGCCTTCGCCCACAAGCTGGGGCGGAAGGTGTACGTCACCGTGAACATCGTGCCCCACGATGAGGACCTGCCGGGGCTGCCCCAGTACCTGAAGGACCTGGAGGACGCCCAGGTGGACGGCCTTCTGATTTCCGACCTGGGGGTCTGGGCCATTGCCCGGAAAACCGTGGACCAAAGCAAGGTGGAGCTCCACGTCAGCACCCAGGCCAACGTCACCAACTCTGCCGCCGCCAAGGCCTGGGAAGACCTGGGGGCGGATCGGGTGGTTCTGGCCCGGGAATTGTCCATTCCGGAAATTGCCCAAATCCACCAGAACGTCAAGGCGGACCTGGAAGTGTTTGTGCACGGCGCCATGTGCATTTCCCATTCCGGCCGCTGCCTGTTGAGCAACTACTTTACCGGCCGGGACAGCAACCGGGGGGCCTGTGCCCAGGTGTGCCGCTGGGAATTCAGCCTGGTGGAAAAGAACCGGCCGGGACAGGCTTTTGACATTGCGGAAGATGAGCGGGGTACCTACATTATGAATTCCAAGGACCTGTGCCTCATTGACCACCTGCCGGAGCTTATGGCGGCCGGGGTCCGGAGCCTGAAGATTGAAGGCCGGATGAAGAGCATCCACTACGTGGCCTCGGTGGTCAGCGTCTACCGGAAGGCCATTGACGCCTGCTACGCAGACCCGGAGCATTATCAGGTGCAGGAAGCCTGGCGGCAGGAACTGGAGAAAATGTCCCACCGGCCCTACACCACGGGCTTTGCCCTGGGGCAGCCGGGACCGGAGGACCAGGTATACAGCACGTCTTCCTATGAACAGACTGCAGATTTTGTGGGCCTCATTCAGGGCTATGACCCGGAAACGGGCCGGGTGACTATTGAACAGCGGAACCATGTGAAGGAAGGAGAGCGTTTGGAAATCCTGAATCCGGACGGGGAAATCTTTGCCTGGACGGTAACGGAAATGCAAAACGACCAGGGAGAACCCATTACGGCAGCTCCCCACGCCCAGATGATTTACACTGCCAAAGGGGATTCCCGGATGGAACCCTGGTCCCTGGTTCGGCGGCTCAAGGAAAAAAACTAAGAACTCTCGGAGAAATACTTGATTTTACCGGGCTTTTAAGAGTAAAATAGATTGGTCAGACTTGTCTATAACAACTACAACTATCTTTTGACAGGGAGACGATAGAATGAGCGCACTGGAAAAATTACGTTCCTTTCTGGAACAGCAGCAGGTAACGGACATTTTTATCAAGGGAGATTCCTCCATCCGGTACTTTACCGGCTTTACCGGCGGTGAAAGCCTTCTCTATGTGGACGGTAAGCGTCAGGTACTGATTACGGATTCCCGCTATACGCTGCAAGCCAGCCAGCAGGCTCCGGAATGTGAAATTATGGAGCACAAGCATGGCTTCTGGCCGGAAGCGGCCAAGCTGGTACAGAAGGGCTGCCTGGCCCTGGACGGGGATTACTTCTCCTACACCCAGCAGCAGGAGCTGGCCAAGGCACTGCCGGAGGTCACCTGGAAAAGCGTGAACCTGGTAGGCCTGCGTGCCGTAAAAACTCCGGAAGAACTGAAAATCATCCGTAAGGCCATTGCCATTTCCGATGAAGCCTTTATGCAGCTTTTGCCCCATATCAAAGTGGGTCGGGCCGAATGTGACCTGGCTGCAGAGCTGGAATACAACATGCGGAAACTGGGGGCTGCAAAAACTTCTTTTGACACCATTGTGGCTTCAGGCAAACGGAGCGCACTGCCCCATGGGGTAGCGTCCAGCAAGCTGGTGGAAACAGGAGATTTTGTCACCTTCGACTTTGGCTGCATCTATGAGGGCTACTGCTCCGATATCACCCGCACGGTGGTCATGGGCAAGGCAGCTCCCTGGCAAAAGGAAATCTATAACATCGTCCTGGAAGCCCAGCTCCTGGGTGAAAAGGTGCTGCGGCCCGGTCTTACCGGTGCCAGCGTTGACCAGACGGTGCGGGACTACATTACGGAAAAGGGCTATGGGCAGTATTTTGGCCACGGCCTGGGCCATGGTGTAGGCCTGGATATCCACGAGAAACCGGTACTGAACAAGTCCAATTTGGAACCGCTGCCGGTGAATGCCATCGTTACCGATGAGCCGGGCATCTACCTGCCGGATAAAGGCGGCGTACGCATTGAGGATACCGTACTGGTAACCGAGAACGGCTGTGAACCTCTCACTTCCGTTCGCAAAGATCTGTTAGAACTTTAAAATACTATAAACGAAAATTTTTGGAGGTTGTACTTATGATTTCTACTAACGATTTTAAAACTGGCGTAACTGTTGAAATTGACGGCGATGCATGGCAGGTCGTTGAATTCCAGCATGTAAAACCGGGTAAAGGCGCTGCTTTCGTACGGGCTAAAATGCGCAACCTGTGCACCGGCGCTGTGGTTGAGCGGACCTTCAACGCTGCTGAACGTCTGCAAAACGCCGTGGTTGAACGGAAAGAAATGCAATACCTGTACCAAGCTGATGAGAACTACGTTTTCATGGACAACGAAACCTACGAACAGCTGGAACTGAACAAGGATCAGCTGGGCAATGCCTTGAACTTCCTGAAAGAAAATATGGATGTTAAGGTTATTACTTTCAAGGATCGCGTCCTGGGCGTTGAACTGCCCAACACCGTAGAACTGACCGTAGTAGAAACCGAACCGGGCATCAAAGGCGATACCGCTACTGGCGGCAGCAAGAACGCCAAAATGGATACCGGCTATGTGGTTAAGGTTCCCCTGTTCATCAATGAAGGCGATGTGCTGAGAATTGATACCCGCAGCGGTGAATACATTGAAAGAGCATAAAAATCAGAAAACGAGCCTGCGACTTGGGCTCGTTTTTTTTACCATTTGAGGAATTCCTATGAAAACGATTTATTTGGTGCGTCATGGCGAAACCGAAGCCAACCGGCAGGGGGTGCTCCAGGGCTGGAACAACAATCCTTTGGACGCCGCCGGCCACAAGCAGGCAGAAGGCCTGGTGCTCCGGGCTTCCCGGGTGCCGTTGGAAACCATCTACGTTTCGGATCTCATCCGCACCCAGGAAACGGCGGCCCCTTTGGCCAGGGCTAGGGGAATGGAGCCGGTAATCCTGCCGGGACTACGGGAAATTTCCTTTGGCCGGTGGGAAGGGCTTACCTTCAGCCAGCTGCGCCGGGAGGAACCGGAACTTTTGGAATGCATCTTTATCACGCCCACCAAGGCCGATGTGGAGGCACCGGAAACCCTGGAGGCTTCCCAGGAGCGGGGCTGGGCGGCACTAACACAGATTACCCGGGACCTGGAGGAAGACAAGAACTGTCTGGTGGTCTGCCACGGGGCGCTGATTCGTCTGCTCCTGTGCCGGATTCTCAGTATGCCCATTGATGCCATGTGGCGGCTGTCCCTGGACAACACGGCGTCCTGCAAAGTGGTCTACACCCAGGAGTTTGGCTACCGGGTAGAAACCATGAATGCTTTAGGCTTTTTATAAGGGAATATTCGTATCTAAAATGCTTGGGTTTGCCCTTTGCCCCTTTACGGCATTTTTGCTATAATATCTTTATCTGTACAAATATAAGTTGGGAGAGATTTCTATTTTAGAATTTAAGCATATAAATATAGAGGATAAACCGATATTCGATGATTATTTTTCGGAAGAGGATTACCATGCTTCCGAATGCTGTTTCGGTTCCATCTTCATCTGGCGGGGGTGCTACGATACGTACTGGGCCATTTCCCATGGCTGCCTGCTGCTGAAGGTAACGGTAAACGGCAATACATTCATGCTGCCGCCTTTTGGCGGGGTCAGTGAAGATCTGCCCAAGGTACTGGATGCTCTGAAGGAATACTTCGGCGGCCCCTTTGAAATCCACGGGGTTTACGAACATACCCTGGAACGGTTCCAAAAGTACCTGCCAGAACTGACGGGCTTTGTGGAAGACCGGGATAACTGGGATTATGTGTATCTCCAGGAAAAACTGGCTACCCTGTCCGGCCGGAAATACCATCAAAAGAAGAACCATTACAACGCCTTTGTGAAGGAACATCCGGATTATGTCTATGAGACCATTACGGAAGCCAACAAGGACGAATGCATTGCTTTTGGCAAGGCCTGGTGCGCGGAGCGGGAGAAAACCGACCCGTCCATTGCCTGTGAATCCTGTGCCATTGAAGAAGGCCTGAACAACATGGAAAGACTGAACATTCGGGGCGGGCTGATCCGTCTGGATGGGCAGGTCAAAGCTTTCTCCTTTGGGGAAAAAGGCGGCCAGGATACGGCTGTCATCCATGTGGAAAAGGCGGACGCCGATATCCGGGGCCTGTTTACGGCCATCAACAAGGAATTTGTGGATCATGAATGGAAAGACGTGACCTACATCAACCGGGAAGAGGATATGGGCAAGGAAGGCCTGCGCAAGGCCAAAGAATCCTATAAACCGGAATTTATGGTGAAAAAGTACTCTACCAAAGTGCTGTAATCGTTGTAAAAGAGGGGCAATTATGGACTTTCGCTTGCTGAATCAGGAGACTCTGCCCCAGGCGGCGTCTCTTTGGGATTTTTGCTTTGAAAAGAAGGGAACACCTTTCTATGAATGGTACTTTTCCCAGTACTGTTTGAAGCAGAACCGGATTTTGGGCGGCTTTGACCAGGACAAACTGGTTACCATGCTCCACCTGAATCCCTACGAACTGCTGGTCCGGGACCGGGCCTGGAAGGTGCCCTACATTGTAGGGGTGGCTACAGAACCGGCCTTTCGGGGCAATCATGTGATGGGCCAGCTGATGGACACGGCCTTTACCATGCTCCGGGCCCTGAAGGTGCCCTTTGTAATCCTGATGCCCATTTACGCCGGCATCTACCAGCCCTATGGGTTCCAATACACCCATCTGCGCAAGGAATACAAGTTGCCGCTAGCAGGGCTTGAACCTGCCCGGACCTTGCTTCCCAGCTTTACGGCGGAGCGGGTGGACACCCTGGGGGCGGAACCGCTCCTGGCACCGGTGTATGCCAAGACTATGGAAAGCTACCACGGCTACGTGCTGCGGTCGTCCCAGAACTGGCAGAACTTCCTTATTACGGCGGCCCAGGAAAACGTGGAAACGGTGGTGGTCCGGGAAAACGGCACGCCCCGGGGCTACGCCCTGTACAGCCGGGAAGGGACCACGGTGAAGGTACTGGAGGCCCTGGCCATCGACCCGCCGGCCAAGCTGCGGCTTCTGCAGTATTTTAAGGGTCTTGCCGGAACGTACCAGGAGCTGGAGTATCTGGCGCCCGGTGACGACCTGACCTATCTGACGCTGCCGGACCAGAGCCTGGCCCCCAAGCTGGCACCCTTTATGATGGGGCGGGTGATTGATGCTGCCGCCATCCTGAAAAAGCTAAGCGTTCCCAAGGAACTGGAAGGCCGGGAGTTCATCCTGGGCCTGAAGGACGAACAGATTGCTCTCAATACCTTGCTGGTCAAGGTGCAGCTTACGCCCCAGGGGGTGCAGCTGCTGAATACGGTGGAGGAGCCCAACGTGCTGATGGACGTGGGAACCTTTACCCAGCTGTTCTTTGGTACCTATTCTGTCCAAACCCTGCTCCAGGCAGGTATGCTTTTTGCTGCTGATGCTTCCGCTGAGGATACACTAGCCAAATTATTCCCACAGCAGAACAATTTCATAAACGAGTACTTTTAAGGGAGACTGGAGACTGTCATGAGCGAACAAATCAGAAGAATTTTTGTAGAAAAGAAAAAAGACTACGCTGTTGAAGCAGAAGGCCTTTTGGCTGACCTGCAGCAAACCTTGGGCCTGAAGAACCTGACCGGTCTCCGGGTCATCAACCGGTACGACCTGGAAGGTCTCAGCGATGCGGACTACCAGGCTGCCAAATCCCTGGTGCTCAGCGAAGCTCCGGTGGACACGGTCTGTGACGAAACCCTGGAAATTCCGGAAGGCGTCCACAGCTTTGCCCAGGAACTGCTCCCCGGCCAATACGACCAGCGGGAAGATTTCGCTGCCCAGTGCATCCAGCTGATTACCCAAGGCACCCGTCCCATTGTGGCCGCTGCCAAAGTGTTCCTGCTGGAAGGGGACCTGACCGAAGCCGATGTGGAGAAAATCAAACATTACTGCATCAACCCGGTGGAAGCCCAGGAAGCTGCCATTGAAAAACCGGAAACCCTGGATATGACCTGGGAAAAACCGGCTTCTGTAGCCATTCTCACGGGCTTTAGGGAAATGAGCCAGGAAGCTCTGGCAGATTTTCTGAAGAAGCAGGAACTGGCCATGAGCTTTGAAGACCTGGCCTACATCCAAACCTACTTCCAAAAGGAAAACCGGGATCCCTCCATTACGGAAATCAAGGTGCTGGATACCTATTGGTCCGACCACTGCCGTCATACCACCTTCGAAACCAAGCTGGAGAATGTGGAAATCACCGACGGGGTGTACACCGAAACGGTAGCCAAAGCCTTTGAACTGTACAAAAAAGACCGTGCCTTTGTGTACGGGGAAGACACCAAGCGGCCCATTACGCTGATGGATATGGCCTGCCTGGCTGCCAAGAAGCTGAAGAAGGAAGGCAAACTGGCCGACCTGGACGCTTCGGAAGAAATCAACGCCTGCAGTATTGTGGTCCCCATTGAAGTGGACGGCAAGAAGGAAGACTGGCTGGTGATGTTCAAGAACGAAACCCACAACCATCCCACCGAAATCGAACCCTTCGGCGGTGCTGCCACCTGTCTGGGCGGCGCCATCCGCGATCCTTTGAGCGGCCGCAGCTATGTATATCAGGCCATGCGTGTCACCGGTTCCGGCGACCCCCGCACTCCTTATGAAAAGACCCTGAAAGGCAAACTGCCCCAAAGAAAGATTACCCTGGGCGCAGCTGCCGGCTACAGCTCCTACGGCAACCAGATTGGTCTGGCCACCGGTTCTGTAGAAGAATATTACCATGAAAAATTCGTGGCCAAGCGCATGGAAGTGGGCGCCGTAATTGGTGCTGCTCCCCGGGATGCGGTAGTCCGGGAAAGACCGGCTGCCGGCGACCTGATTGTCCTGCTGGGCGGCCGTACCGGCCGTGACGGCATGGGCGGCGCTACTGGCTCCTCCAAGGAACATACCACTGCTTCCCTGAGCGAATGCGGGGCAGAGGTCCAAAAGGGCAATGCGCCTAACGAACGGAAAATCCAGCGGCTGTTCCGCAATCCGGAAGTAACCCGCCTGATCAAGCGCTGCAACGACTTTGGCGCCGGCGGTGTATCCGTAGCCATTGGCGAACTGGCTCCTGGCCTGGTCATCAACCTGGACAAGGTGCCCAAGAAGTATGAAGGCCTGGACGGCACCGAACTGGCTATTTCCGAATCCCAGGAAAGAATGGCTGTGGTTATTGCTGCCAAGGACCTGGACAAATTCCTCCATGCTGCTGACGTGGAAAATCTGGAAGCCACGGTGGTAGCTGAAGTGGCTGAAGATCCCCGGTTGGTTATGTACTGGAGAGGGGAAAAGATTGTTGACCTGTCCCGGGCTTTCCTGGACACCAACGGCATTCCCCAAAAACATAATGTCATTGTAGATGGGGTGGAAGAAACTTCTCCCTTTAACAATCCGCCTGCTGTGGTAGAAGGCAAGGATATCAAGGAAGCCTGGCTGGCCAACCTGGACCGGCTGAACGTGTGCAGTCAGGAAGGCCTGGGCGAACGGTTTGACGGCTCCATCGGCCGGGGCTCCGTGCTGATGCCCTATGGCGGCAAGAACCAGCTGACTCCTACCGAAGGCATGGCAGCCCGTCTGCCGGTGCTGGGGGGCAAGACCACTGCCACCTCCGTGATGGCTGCCGGCTATAACCCCAACGTGGCCTGCTGGAGCCCGTACCATGGCGCCATGTACGCCGTGGTGGAAGCAGTCTGCCGGGCTGCAGCCCTGGGTGCTGACCCTGCCAAGCTGCGGCTTTCCATGCAGGAATACTTCCCCAAACTGCATACCGAACATACCTGGGGCCGTCCCTTCAGTGCCCTCTTGGGTGCCTACGAAGCCTGCTGCGAACTGGAACTGCCGGCTATCGGCGGCAAGGACAGCATGTCCGGTACCTTTATGGACCTGGAAGTTCCGCCTTCCCTGATCTGCTTTGCAGTAGGGGTTATGGACGGCCGGGATACTATTTCCAACGAATTTAAGAAGGCCGGCCATACGGTGGTGTTCATCCCCGTTCCCTGCGACGAACACGAAGTGGTGGATTATGCTGCCCTGCGGACCCTGCTTGCCAACGTGCATAAGGGCATCCTGGGCAAGCGCATCATCACCGCCGGCGTAGTGAAGGAAGGCGGCGTAGCAGCCGGTATTTCCTCCATGTGCCTGGGCAACGGTTTGGGCTTCGAATTCGTGAAACCCTTTGTCCATGAAGAATGCCTGTTCACCTTGCAGCCCGGCGGCTTCCTGGTAGAACTGGAAGACGGCGCTGACGCTGACAAGGTATTTGCCGGCAATGACTTCCTGGTACTGGGTACCCTGACTGATGACGGCAAGGTGGCTGTCAACGGCACGGATATCTCCCTGGAAGACATCAAGAAAGCCTACACCCACACTTTGGAAAGTGTATTCCCCTCTGTGGTGAAGGATTCCGGCAAGGAAATTGTCCGGCTGGCTCCCTATGCCAACGACCTGCCTTTGACCGCTCCCTACAATGTGGCCAAACCCCGGGTATTCATCCCTGTATTCCCGGGCCTGAACTGCGAATACGATACGGCTGCCGCTTTTGAAGCAGCTGGGGCTGAGGCAGACATTTTCGTGCTGCGTAACCTGACTCCGGAAGCCATCAAGGAATCCGTGGAAGAAATGGCGAAACGCATGGCCCAGGCCCAAATCCTGGCCCTGCCCGGCGGTTTCTCCGCCAGTGACGAACCGGACGGCTCCGGCAAGTTCATTGCCACCGTATTCCGGAACCCCATTCTGACGGAAGCTGTAAACCAGCTGCTGGAAGAACGGGATGGCCTGATTCTGGGTATCTGCAACGGCTTCCAAGCCCTGATCAAACTGGGCCTGGTTCCCTACGGCAAGATTGTGCCCATGACGGAAACTTCTCCTACCCTGACCTTTAACACCATTGGCCGCCACATTTCCCGGATGGTCCAGACCAAGGTTGTTTCCAACAAATCTCCTTGGCTGTCCCTGACGGAACCGGGGGATACCTTCACCATTGCCATTTCCCACGGGGAAGGCCGGTTTGTGGCTACCGAGGAAGAAATCAAGGCCCTGGCCAAGAACGGCCAGATTGGCACCCAGTACGTGAACCTAAAGGGCGAGCCCACCATGGAAAGCCCGTACAACCCCAACGGTTCTATGTACGCCATTGAAAGCATTACCAGCCCTGACGGCCGCATTTTGGGCAAGATGGGTCATACCGAACGCTACACTGACGGCCTGATGAAGAACATCTATGGCAATAAGGTTCAGCCGATTTTCCTGGCTGGCGTGCAATACTTTAAATAAGGAATCACTATATGAGCAAAGGGGGAGTGTAGCAGGTGCCGCACTCCCTTTTTCTTAAATTGAGAAAAGGAGGCCCTACATATGGAATTACAGCTTCATTCCCATCTGCATGGGTTTACAGTAGAAAAAATCACGGCACTGCCGGACATTGACGCTACAGGGTACCAACTGGTCCATGAGGTCAGCGGCGCCCGGGTGTTTTATGTGGCCTGCGCGGACGACAACAAGGTATTTACCATTGGTTTCCGCACCCCCAGCCAGGATGACACGGGGGTAGCCCACATTACCGAGCACTCTGTGCTCTGCGGCAGCCGGAAGTACCGGCTGAAGGAACCCTTTGTGGAACTGGTGAAAGGTTCCCTGAATACGTTCCTGAACGCCATGACCTACTCCGATAAGACGGTGTACCCGGTGGCCAGCCGGAACGACAAGGATTTCCGCAACCTGGTGGATGTGTACCTGGATGCGGTGTTCTATCCCCTGACCAGCGAAAACCCCTTCACCCTGAAGCAGGAAGGCTGGCATTACGAGCTGGGCGAAGGGGAGGACAAGCCCCTGATCTACAACGGCGTGGTGTACAACGAAATGAAAGGGGTATACTCCTCCCCGGACGCCATCGAGGAGCACGAGGTGTGCAAGGCCCTGTTCCCGGATTCCCCCTACCGGTTTGAATCCGGCGGTCTGCCGGAAGCCATTCCGGAACTGACCCAGGAAGGGTTCATTGCCTTCCACAAGAAATACTACAGCCCGGAAAACTCCTATATCTACCTGTACGGCAATATGGATATTGAGGACTACCTGGCCTACCTGGATACGTTCAAATGGCTGATGAAGCTGGCGGCCGATGGCGACATACGCGCGCAGTTCCTTGCCGGTTCGTCGTATCTGACCGGCAATGGGGTGAAGGCTGATCCTGCCGAGGCGGTCAGGTGGTTTGAAAAGGCGGCGCAGCAGGGCAGTGTTGATGCCCAGACGTCACTGGTTTTATATTATCTGGGCAACGAGCCAGTCCGTCTGGATGAAGCGCGAAGCTGGGCGGCGAAACTGGAAAACCAGACGGGTTCGCGCGGTGTCGGGGCGGTGTTCAGGCGTTTTTTCACTGAGATGGGAGAGTGGCCTGAGCCGGAACGCACGCATGAACGGATAAAAGACTGGTTCGATTCTCTTTTTTCGACGAAAGACCCGGATCTGCTTTATGGTCTCGGCTTTTTGTACGAGCTGGGTTATCAGGGGCAGCGCGATATGGACAAGGCGCTCGCCCTCTATAAAAGGGCGGCGGCTCTGGGGAACGTGAATGCGATTAAAAAACTGAAAGAACTCCAGTCCGTTTTTTAAGCTTGTGTTCCCTGATGCGGCAAGCTGGCAGGGCAGCTGTTGGTATGTCTGTTACTTGCCGAGTGTCCAGGCGCTCGGGTGTTTTTCGAAGCCGATGGGGCCATAGTATCCGGTGGCCTTCGGTGCAGCGATCAGAACGATTTTGCATTTGGGCCCGATGTTGGCCTGGGTCTCTTTGATGAGCTGCTTTCCGATTCCCTGTTTCTGGTAGCTTTCATCGACGGCAAGGTCGGAAAGGTAGGCGACGTATACGAAGTCGGTCAATGTCCGGGAAATGCCGACCAGTCTGTTTTCATCCCATGCCGTGACGATCAGGTTGGCGTGTTTTAACATCTGTTCGAAGGTTTCCGGGCTGTCTATCGGCCGTCTTTCGCCAAGGCTGGTTTTCCTGTAGAGCGCAATGGCCTGTTCAGCGGTGATTTCACGGTTGGCAAAGTATTGGATGGGCATGATCGTGTCAGTATCGGGATAACGCTA
>OHAA01000689.1_pt1 | contig 18981 bp, 17 predicted proteins | sample 1606051 | NCBI WGS metagenome assembly OHAA01 (sample SAMEA3541493, study PRJEB24748) | human gut metagenome | biome: human gut; feature: human-associated habitat; material: faeces | place: China | collected 2012
CTCCTACAGGTAGGGTAACAACATTTGCTGGACGGGCGGGCGATTGTAGAAGAGATGGAAGCGGTATCTGCAAAGACACAGGAAGATGCGGAAGCGATAATGGAGGAAGGCAAAATCCCTGTTATAGTTGATCCAAAGGCGGATTGTCGAAAATGGTATAAACCGGCCCATGGTAACCAGATATTCCAACAGATCGTTGTGAGCAGTACAATACAGCCAGTTCCACTCTACATAAAAGTCGGCTTTCGCAATCTGTGCCTGTGTAACTGTATCCAAAAGTGCCGGTCCGACACCCATAAGTTTCTGCCAGAGCGTGCCATCTAAAAATCCCATAAAGGAGAAATACCAGATGGAACCACGGAAATTAAATAATTTCAGATTGTAATTGTAGATCACATAGAATACCACACCGATAACTCCGACTATGATCAGCCAGATCCATACTTTACTCAACACACGCTCCACACATGTATCAATCTTTGTCCGTATTTTTTCCGAAAAAACCGTCCCCAGCAGGAACAGCAAAATGATTACCATTCCAAGAATACCCGGAACCAGATACAAACGGTGTGCCAAAAGCAGCTTAGACACACTGTCGGTATCAATTGCACGCGGAGTGCACGGATGTTTCCACAAAACTTCTGCAATTCCACCGGCTATCGCGAACAAAATTCCATTGATCGCAAGATTTTTCAGACGATTGACTTTGCAGAGTGAATACCATACAACAAATAATGCTGCAATGCCAATTCCTATGTAAGTCGTATTTGTCAGCGTGATAAACAGACTGAAATATGCTGCAAGCAAAAGCAGATAGATAAAAAACCGTGCAAACCGGTTTTTCGTAAACAGCGATGCCAGCATAAAAAATGGAATAATGATCGACAAATATCCCGCCCAGAAGTTTACATTTCCAATGGTTGAAATAAAGATGTTGTACTGCAGCGGAATCTCATCGTGCATGATGAGGAAATCATACCCCAGCCGGTCTATGATGCCGATTGCAAGCACTGCGGCGGTCCCGAAATACAGATATACCCAGAGATCTCCCTTTCCGCTGTAGCATCTGGAAATGATAAAATAAACAATAACACTGCAAACAATCATCTGTGTTCCCACATCCCACGCATTTTCTCCGGAGATGGAATTTCCGATGTCGGCACTATATACCGTTGACACAATTGCAAGTATGCCAAATAGCAGCATCACAACATCCAGTGCGCTGATTTTTCTAAGCTGTGTCCTCTTATTTTTTGAAAATTGATGGTTTTTAATCACAAGCATCAGACTGATGCACAAACTGACTGCGATAACTACAAATAAAATCCGCGAAAACAGCCAGTAAATATCCCTTTTATCGTTTAAAATATTATAGTAATTATCCGAATAGTACAGTGGCAATAATGTAAACATCAATACCATGAACATTTTCACGGCTTCTTCTCTTACTTTTTTCAAAATATATCCCCTATTGTCAAGATATAGGAGTCAGTATTCCCTGACTCCTATGGTAAACTCACATTTCATAAATACTATTTTGTCTTAACTTTTGTTGTAGATGTCCACTTGGAATATACTTTCTTACCGTTCTTGTCCAGCTTATAAGCACGAACACGAACATAGTATGTAGTCTTATCCTTCAGGCTCTTTACGGTGTAGCTTGTCTTCTTGGTTGTCTTAGACTTTGTAGTCTTCTTTGTAAATTTCTTGGATGTAGAATACTGTACTTCGTATCCTGCTGCTCCGGCAACTTTCTTGATGGTTACCTTTACGGCATTATTCTTTGCTGCAACAGTAGCTTTGGCAGGTTTCTTTACAGTAACCTCCTGCTCCGGTGTTGCGTCTGTAGCTGTAGTCTCTGCAGTTGTTGCTGCAAATACTGGTGTTGCAGTAGGTGCTACAGTTGTTGCAAGTACAGCTGCGGCCAGTAATGCAGCTGCTAATTTCTTCATTTTCATGACAATAAGTCTCCTTTCTTCTGAAAAATGTGAGTTATATATAAAAAATCTGTATACAGATTTTTTACCAGATTAATATACTTACTCGCTGTATTGGCTGCGATAGGCTTTACACACGGTTTTCGGTTCCCCAATCATGCGCATGTTTCCCTGTTCAATCCAGACAACTTTCGTACAATTATCGAGGATCGTCTGCATGCCATGCGAGACCATAAGGACGGTGGAGCCGCCGTGGATCAGTTCTTTGATCCTTGCGAGACTCTTTTTCCGGAAGAATTCATCTCCCACAGATAACACCTCATCCAAAATCAAAATTTCTGCCGCACCTGCCACCGTTGCGATGGAAAAGCCCAGCCTGGAAACCATACCGGAAGAAAAATTCTTTACTTTTTCTTCCATGAATCCCTCTAATTCTGCAAAATCTACGATTTCCTGATAATGTTCGTCAATAAATGCTTTGGAGTAACCAATGATTGCTCCATTTAAATACACGTTTTCCTTTGCGGACAGTTCAAAATCAAACCCGGTACCAAGCGTGAGAAGCTGGACCTTCCGCTGATCCACAACCACTCTTCCTGAGGTTGGATTGAGCGCACCTGATACAATCTTTAACAGGGTTGATTTTCCGGAACCATTCGTTCCGATCACCCCTACAATTTCTCCACGATATACGTTAAAGTTAATATGATTTAATGCATACAGTTCTTTGTATGACATCTGTTTTCGAAGGGTCTGTATCAGATATTCCTTAATACCTGACACATTATTGGTTGCAATCCGAAACCGCATAGTAAGATCCTCTACACAGATAACCGGTGGCTCAGATCTTTGCTCTTTTTCCTTTTCAAGGTATGGCAGGATCTGTACCGACCACTCTTTTGCTTCCTGTTCTTTCTGTTCCCGGAACTTTTTGTTTTCTTCCGTGTAATCAACAACCGGACGTTGTTTTTCTATTTTTTCATACACCATTTGTAAGATGCAGGCACTTACGGCCATGACACCAACTGTTTCAAACATTGCAATCCTCTTTATCTATTTTGCTTTAAGGCTCTGCCTTAAATGTGTTACATACTTTGCCATTCTTGCGGATCTCAGATTTGAAGAAATGTGTTTTCCCGCATTGACGATTGTCCCTTCAATCCACCCGCTTTCATGGATTACCTTTTTTGACAACCCCAACATGATACATAATTTTGAAAGAATTCTCAGGTCTTTAATTTCTCTCTGCGTCAGGCGATTGGCGATACAGCGCATATGTTCATCGGACAGATCATCCGAAAACAGCTGCATACCATAGTATTTTGCTTCCCATCGATTTGGTCTGGACATGATGGTTTCATACAACTTTCCTGCTATATCTTTCTGACATAGCATGGCTGCTTTATGTTCCGGCTGCTTCGACAGATGATCCATAAACATCCGGAGTAACTCATTGTTTCTCTTTAGCTGCTCTGTGTTTGGATTCTCTACTTGCGAGAATACCGGAATATATCGTCCGGCTTCACAGCAATAAGCTTTTATCATCGGACAAGGTTCACTGTACATCACTTCAAAAAGACAGTTACTGAATCCTGCCTTTTTTCTGACATTCCCCTTTGGCATGAAATAATATGCCTCATATCTGCAATTGTTTCGGTTTACCGGATACTCATATAATCCAAAATAGTATCCCGTCAAAGTAATTCCGGGTTTTTCCTGTGCCAAAAGTGTCTGCAGGCTTTTCTGGATGGTTCCTACCCATCCACTGTCAACAATTGCATAACGGACATTGTCAAGCAGGCCTTCCTGCCGCAGATATCCAATGGTAGTCTCATATGCTGCGTCTGACTTCTCATAAATCCTCTCCAGCAAATGTGTCGTTCCTTCCGCACAACATTTTTTTACCCGTTCTCTTAAATTGAAAATTTCTTTCCGATTTAAGGTTGCATGTAACGATCTCTGATAATTGATTTCCCTGCATACAGCAATCATCTCTTCTTCACTGAGTGCCGCACGGTTTAAGATTTGATAGAAACTGATATCAATCCCCGAAAGAAATATGCGGTCCAGACACGCATCCCCGAGAAGATGATATTCCGGAATACGCAAAGCATAACGGGATACTCGCAGATAACAGATTTCTATGGGAATATGTAAATATTCCACCATTTTCTTTGCAACAAGATACATCGGATATGCATCTCTTGCCAGGAAATACAGTCTTTTCTGTCTGTTTTTTTGTGCCTCTTCCAAAACCCATGCTACATACTGTACCAGTGCCGGTGCCCATAAGGTGACATATATCTGATCCTCCGGTGCACACAGCTGCTTCAGGCACTCCTCCGCAGCACCGGACAGAAAAGTATTCTGTTTTAACAGCGTACGGTACGTTTCCATTCGCGGTTGTATCGTTGCCTGATGTTTCATAAGTCTGCCATACGCTCCTTTTTTCTCACGATCATGCTGGACGGTACAAATCTGCTGACCATCGGACGAAAAATATAGAGCCAGCCTTTCGGCCAGAGGATTCCAAGACCACGAAATCCTTCGTAACGCACCTGGCCTTCATGAAACCGGTTTTTCCATGACCGATTGTGATAATTTTCCCGGTCTACCCGGTAATCAAGCAGGCACTTCTGGATGTTATAACCTTTGTAGCCCAGTCCGAACAAACGCATAAACAATTCATAATCCTCGCATCGCGCAGTCTTTTTTCCTTCATCGTACCCAGCCACCTTTTTGAACAGGCTGGCACGGTACATGACGGTTGGGTGAATATACGGCGAATATTTCAGGTAATCGTCCGTACCCGGCTCCTCCGGGCGGACTCCCTCTCCCCATATGCCTCTGTCATCAACCAGCTTGCAGTTTGTTCCGCACCACATATATTCGGGATGGTCTTTCAAAAAACTGATTTCTTCTTCAAATCGTTTTGGATGGGAAATATCATCGGCATCCATCCGTGCAAGGTATTTTCCCCTTGCACTGGCAATGCATTGATTTAACGCATACCCCAGTCCATGATTTGCTTTCGAACCAATGACGCGAATTCTTGAATCTTTATTTTCCAGTTCTTTCATATATGTGTTTACTTTTTTGATAGAAGATCCATCGTTGTATATTAAAAACTCAAAATTCCGATATGTCTGTTGCAATACAGAATTTACTGCCTTTTCAAAAACCTCAAGATCCTGTTGATTGTAAACTCCCATGATCACCGATATCATGGGTCTCTCCCGGTCATTTTCTATAGTAACTTCCGGTACCTTCGGCAGTTTCTGGTAGATCTGACTCATTTTTGCCGCAGACTCATGGAGTGAAAATTTTTTAACTGTATTCTGCGCCCTTGCGGCATATCGTTGTCTTTGTTCTTTATTTTCATATAAAGAAAGAATTGCTTTTGCAAACTCGTCTGCAGAAGCAGCATTACAAACCAGCCCATTCTCCTGATCTATAAGATATTCTCTGGTTCCCCGATTATCTGCTGCAATTAATGGAATTCCACTCGCCATTGCTTCTAATCCTGCCATTCCCATACCTTCACGCAAAGACGGAAATACAGAAATATCCGCGGTTCTCCATATTTTTGGCATATCATTCCGATATCCCTGCAAGAAAACCCGGTCGGATAACCCGTACTTTTTAATCTCTGTTTCAAGATTTTTTCTATTAGGACCTTCTCCGCAAATACTATAGTAGATGTCCGAACGTGCAAGTTTTGCAATTGCTTCAATCACTACTCTGTGATTTTTGTTTTTATTGATTTCACCTGCAGATACAATATGAAATGCATGCTCCGGAATTCCGAGATTTTTTCTTAAGGTATCCCGTTCATGAACTTCATCTTCTTTTAATGGATAAAATTTCTCAAGATCTACACCAACTCCCGGAATCAGTGCTGCTCCCCCATCTTTTTTATAATGAAATTTATCTGCTCTCGTATAATCCTCATGATTTATGGTAATGATAATATCTGAAAATTTTGCCAGAACTTTTTCTGCCGGATAATAAAACAACCAGTTTTTTACCGGTGCTCCCTGAAAAAAGTGAAATCCATGTGCTGTGTAAACCACAAATGGCTTTCTTTTACTGAGTACGGCTGCAAGGCGCCCCAATACCCCACCATTTGGATTATGACAATGGACAACACTGATCGCTTCGCGGTCTATAATCCGTATAAGTTCCCGCAATGCCCATATATTCTTTTTTATTTTAAATGGATTTTTTTCAATACTGATATGATGCAGTACAACCCCCATATTCCGGAGTGTCTCATCTTTGACCTCATAGATTGGTACACCAAAATTTGTTGCGTAATGAACCTGATATCCTTTTTCCTGAAGAAGTCTGACATTATTTAATTCGAACTGCGACAAAAAACCACTGGTTGTGGTTATAATCAATGCCTTGTTCATCCCTTTTTATCCCTGATCTTTCGTAAACCAAAAAACATTTTCCACTTTTCTGATACTCATCATAAGAATATCACGATTTTATCGTCTGTCAAGTATTAGTATTCATATGTGATAAATAATAATATACACCATGGTATAGCATCAGGTCAATTGTCACTTATCCCAAAAGATCATTATTGTTTTCATCCTGTCTTATAATATATACATAAATTCACAAATTTTATAATAATTGGGAGGGTTTTAATGCCACGATCTTCGCGAACGATCCGGACTGACACAGAGTGACCTCGCGATCCAGCTGGGTATGACAAGATCCGGTGTCAATGCCTGGGAAATGGGCATATCGAAACCTTCTCTTGAAAATCTTGTAATTATAAGCAGAATCCTGCATACAACCACAGATTATTTACTTAGAAATAATAATGAAGAAACAATTGTGATTAATGATTTTACTCCCGAAGAGAAAGAAATGTTCATGCGCATGGTGCATTATATAGAAGAAGTGCACCAGCTGAAGTGTAAAAAAACAGCCCTCCCGTCAAATAGGGGGGGCTGTTTCGTTCCTCGATCAGGAATCTTTTTTCGCCTTATCAATCATATAAAGAATATCTGCAAGCTCATCTTCCGGAATTTTGACATAATCCGCAAGTTCTTTCTGCGTTGGCTGTGCACCGTTCTGTTTTTTCAGATAGTTCACCGCTTCACTTACCAGCGCAACTTTTCCAACCACGGAATTTTCATTCTCATCCTCACCGGTCTGTTCCCGGATGCAGGATTTCATCGCTTCTTCCACCGCGGTAAGAAGTTCCTCTTCCACATCCACTTTTTCGTGGCTGCCGCACAGCTCGCTCAGGCGCAGGAAAAGTGCCATATTTCCTTCCTGCACAATATCCTCAAATCCTTCCGGGGAAACTGCCAGTTTCTTTGCTACTTCCAGTACGTTGCGCAGCCATGCATTGGAGAGCGCGTGTACCATGCTCTCTTCCCCTGCCAGCAGCTTCTTATACATATCAATCTGCTGCTCCTTGGTATACTCCGGAATATCTTTCAGTTCCTCCAGATACATCTGAAACATGGGAGAAGTGGAAATGTTGTCTGTGACGGAATCTTTTGCGGATTCCTTTTTCGCAGAAGATTCTTTGGTTTCTTCTTTCTCTGCGGTCTCCTCATATTCCGCTTCCTTTGTTTCCGGTTCGTTCTCTTCCGGCTGCGGATCATCATGTGGTGTTGACAGAAACTCTAACACCATCTCTTCCTGCTGTGCATTCAAATCCATATCCTTAAAATAGGAAAGGATCTCCTCTCTTGTCATCGGCTCCGCCGAAGTGCGGATAATATCCTGTACCGCACGTATGGTTTCTGTAAATGTATTCTGGTCTAACATATCAGGTCTCCTGTTCCTCATCATAACATTCGCTTCTGATCCGCGAACTGATCTCCTGCAGACATTCTATGAGGATCGGATTAAACTGTCCGCATTCCCCATGCAGGATCATTTCCAGTACCTTTTCATGCGGTACTGCTTTCTTATAAACACGCTCACTCGCCAGCGCATCGTACACATCCGCTACAGAAACTACCTGTGCGGAAATCGGGATTTCATCTCCCACAAGTCCATCCGGATAGCCTTTTCCATCGTAGCGCTCATGATGCCAGCGGCAGATCTGGTGTGCGATCTTTACCAGTGGCTCGTTCTGATAAATGCCAAGCTGTTCCAGCATTTCTGCACCGATGACGGTATGCGTTTTCATAATCTCAAATTCTTCTTTTGTCAGTTTTCCCGGTTTATTCAGGATTTTTTCATCCACACCGATTTTTCCGATATCATGCAAAGAAGAAGCAAGTGCGATCATGGCTCTGGTATCCCCATCCAGATGATACTTTTCGGTTTTCTGCGCCAGTCTCTCCAGAAGCATCTCCGTAAGTTTGTGAATGTGAAGCACATGGCTTCCGCTCTCTCCGTTTCTAAACTCCACAATATGACTGAGAATATGAATCAACATCTCGCTGTTTTTCTCTTTTTCGTTGATCTGCGCAGTAATCAGGGAAGTCAGCCGACGCTGCTTCGCATATAATTTCATGGTGTTCGTCACACGCTGATAAACGATCTGTGCATCGCATGGCTTGCTGACAAAATCCACTGCACCAAGTGCATATGCCCGCTTCACAGCCTCCGGGGCATCGGCTCCGGACATCATAATCACCGGAATATCCTCAATCCAGTGATTTTTATTCATATATGTCAGGACATCAAATCCATCCATCTCCGGCAATACCACATCCAGCAGAACCAAAGAAATACTATTGACCTGCTGTTCCAGTATTTCTATGCATTTTTCTCCGCTCTCCGCCTGCAGGACATGATAATCCCTGGAAAAAATCATATCCAGAAGCGTCCGGTTGACCTCCTCATCATCCACTACAAGGATCTCCGGAATCATCTTTTCCGGTTGCTGCTGTGCGTGTATCTTTCCCTCATGATCAATCATGTTATTCTCGGTGATGGCCATGTTTTTCTTATTTTTTGCCTGATACATCAGTTTATCTGCGCGAAGCATTGCATGCTCAACAGATTCGTTCTGCGAGATCACGGCACCCATACTGACAGAAAGCTGAATATTGGAATACCCCGGAATCACTGCATTCTGGATCTTTTCCTGAATCTCCTGCAGTTTTTCTACCAGACCATCTTCCTTTATCTCCGGCAGCACAAGAACAAATTCATCTCCACCATAGCGCACAAGCGTATCCTCTCTGCGGATACAACGCCAGATCACACCAGCAACCGCCGCAAGTGCCATATCTCCGGTCAGATGTCCGTATGTATCATTGCAAAGCTTGAAATCATCCACATCAATCACAACAATTCCGGCATTTCCCGTCCACATTTTTATCTCTTCCTCAAAATACAGACGATTATAAACTCCGGTCAGGACATCCTTATATAATTTTTCATTATATCCGGTCAGTTTATTGATCAGCTTTTCTCTGCAGGATATGTCGATTAAGGTGTCGTCCTCCAGATGATTGATCAATTCCATGACGTATGGCTGTCCATCAATTTCCATATACCGGGAGATTACCTGATAGACTTCTGATTCAAGGAATTCCAGCTTAATCATCTGCTTCTTTTCCCGCAACGCTTTATAGGAACTGCAGTTTTCGCACTTACCGTTTTTCTTCCAGAAACTGTAGCACGGACATCCATCCTGCACATTTTCGCACGTTCCTTTCCCTTGCTGGTAAAATGTCCGCTCAACATCTTCTCCTTTTAACAGACGTACTACCTGAAAAATCTTCTGATAATATTTGATTTCCTGTTCTGCTTCCTGCATGGTCATCCCGTTACCGGATTGCATTACACCTCATCCTCCTGGCATTAGAAATTCAAGTCAATTTTAATCCCCTTCAGATCCTCATTTACGAGATTGTTCTTTTTAAGAATCGTCTGGATGTGCTGCTGCGCCTCCTCCAGCTTACTCGTACCCGTCTGATCCACCGTTACATCTGCCTCCAGCCTGTCTGCCTCGACAGAACCCTCAATCATCTTCTCCTGCTGCTGTTTTTCCTCTTTCTTTTCGTCAATCTTTTCCTGCTGCTCGTCGCGCTTCTCCTGCGCTTTCTCTGCTTTCTCTTTCTCTTCTTCCTGTTTCTCGTCGATGTGATCTACCGCATCCTGTATCAGCATGCCAAAAGCATCTTTATCGGAAGCATCCAGCAGTTCATCCGCTGCATCCTGCGCTTTTTGCATATCCTGTGATTTCAGCTGATCGAGCTTTGCGTCTGCCGCTGCCTCAGTCAGAGCGGTCACTTTACGCTGCGCCCTGTCTTTCCTGTCCAGAATGGCATCCTTTTGTGCATTCAGCTGTAATGCCTTTGTCTGATAATCGGTCAACGGTGTATTCTGCAGTTCTTTCAAACGGTCAATTTCTTCCTTGGAAAAATCGTCCGTCTGTACCCCTTTCTGATAATCCTGATATTTCTCCAGCAGTTCAAGATCTTTTTGCTCCTGAGAATCCGGGTCTACTCCATAACTCTGTCTCACGATTTCTTTACTCTCGCGAACCTGTTTCAGCTCCTCGTCACACGCACGGACTTCTTTGAGTTTTTCCTCTTTCTGCTGTGCTATCTGATCCCGCTGGCTTACCGCCTTGTTATCACTGTCCCATGCGTCCCGGATCAACTTCATTGCCTGTTTCCGGGCGCTCTGTTTCTTGTCGCTTGCAGCATTGCCTGTGGTCTGGGCAAACTGCAGATCTCCGGCATATATGGTTCCTTTGTCGGATACTTTGTTTTTGCGCGTTTCATCGTCTCCGATTTCGTATGCATTCATGTTAGCATGTGGTGCCTGAATCGTCAATGACATATGATAATTCCCCCTTTATTTTTTCATAATATCATCTTATATATCGAAGATTTTCTGGAATTTCTCCATATATCCGGCAAAATATTGTTAATAGGAACTGCTGTCTTTATACTGCTGCTCATCCACCAGCTTCTGTCACACGCTCTTTGTCGGAAGACGCAAAATAATATACCGAAGCATCCGACTTCTGCAGTGTTTTCAGATAATCGCCAATCTCTTCACAGACATCTTCCACCACCTGTTCAAATGCATCCAGATCCGTCTGCTTTGCACCGCTTTCATATGCCTCCTGTTTGATTTCTTCCTCCGTCTGCGTTCCTGTCTGGCTGTCTATATACTTGCGCACCGCAAGATTCTGACGAATAACCGGCTCCATATTCTTCCAGTAAGCACCCTCGCCCCCGAATCCCGCATAAAAATCGCGGATTTCTTTCCGGTTCTCCGCTTTGTTCATCTGTGTCTTCAGCAGTTTTGCATAATCATCATATTCCTGATCCGACACAGTACATCCGTTCTTTTTTGCAAGTGCATACAACGTCTTTTTTGTAATAATATCTTTTATAACCTCTTTTTTTGCGGTTTTTACCGTTTCTCCGTTTTCCACACGCAATGCCACTCCTGCCTGAATTTCCTGCTGTGTTACCGGAATTCCCTGAATACGGTAAACCACCTTTGCAGCCTTCCCCGTAAATCTGGAAACAATTGTTCCAAGCCGGAAAAAGGAAGTTCCTCCCCCTACGGACACCCCGACTCCCGCCAGAACAAGCATGGCAAGAACTGCTGCAGCTGCTCTCCATTTAAAAGAAGCCTTTCTTTGGTGCATGTCATGTTTTGGCTTATATGTATACGCTTCCTCTATAATGTCATCACTGATTTCACCGATTGCATCGGATAATTTTTCGGATTTTCTCATAACACTACACCCTCCTTCTCCAGTTTCTTTCTCAGCTTTTTGCGCAGACGCATCAGTTTTACGGACACACTGTTTTCTTTCATCCCAAACGTTTCCGCAATCTGTGCGACAGACTCCGCATACCAGTACCTTTTGACGAACATCACGCGGCTGCCGGTATCCAGTTCCCGTAAAAAGCGTTCCAGGACTTTCGTCACCTCCTGTTCTTCCCACGGCTCCTGCTCCTGCGCTGCCGGAATACATTCTTCCAGTTCCGCAAGCGATACATCGTAATAGCTGTTGCGCTTTGCCGCCATGTTATGCCGCAGCCTTTTGACGGACAGATTGCGGGTAATCCTGCAGACATAGGAGACCAGCGGATTCGGGGTCTGCGGTGGGATGCTGTTCCACACACCAAGCCACGTATCATTAACACATTCTTTTGCATCCTCTTCGTTATTTAAGATCCGGCGGGACAGGCTCTGACAGAGTTTTCCGTATTTCTGCGACAATTCGGCAATTGCCTGCTGTGACCGCTCCTGAAATAAGCGGATGATTGCAGTATCTTCCATGACGATTCCTCCCTTCTGTTGGATGCCAGTCCTTTTAAAGCCACCTGCGGCTGGGACTGGAGCATCTCTTATCTGTATACTACCGGTTTCTGGCGGGATGTGACGGGCAGATGTGTTTTTTTGTAAAAAAATAGCATCTAACATTTCTGTTAAATGCTATTCTAACCCGACTAATCCAGTCCTTCCCCAAGAAGTCCCAACCCCTTGCGATCCGCAAGACTCTGTGCGCCTTCTTTGACTTCCTCCTTCGAATAATCGTGCTCTTCAAGAAATTCCTCCGGAAGTTCATTCAGATAATCGTAAAATCCGAGTGCTACTTCAAATGTGCCCTCTTCATCTCTTTCTAATTCTTCATACAAGCGATTTTCCGCTTCATTGATTTTTCCTGCATCGACCAGCGCAATCAGCCGGGCATATAAACTGTCCGTTGCTGTATGACGATCCTCTTCCTTATATTCATAGGTCGCGGTGTTTTTCCCAAATAAAATTTTTGCAAGCATGCGGGTCATGTCACGTACCTGCCGCATAATAATATCATTCTCGTATGCCATGATTGTTGATTTCCTTTCTTTTTTGCTGTTGTGTTTCCGGTTATTGTGCCTTTTTAGTAGCTGTATATTTTTCAGAAAACAGCACCTTTTCTATCGCTATATCTTTTGGGCTATTATAAGTTTCCTGTAATTATAAAATTCACGATGTTTGTGCTGGCAAATATGTTTTTTGCTGGTTGATTATGTCCTGCTTTTACTGGCTGGTGGGACTTTTTGCAACACTTTTTCTGCATATGTCCTGCTCTTGCTACCTCGAGGGACTTTTCGCGCCACTTTTCCTACATATGTCCCACACCCCTCATATTCTTGAAAACCCGGCTTTGATAACCACACTTATTCACTCTTTCTCATCTTATTATACACACTCTCTATATATTATCAATCGTCCTGCATACTTTGACCTATATATTTATACTGTTGTCCCAATCATATAGAAAAAACACTTTTAATCTTTACAAAAAAATATGACCCCCCCTATTTATGTGAAGCCCAGCAAAAGAAATTTTTTTGCAAAAACCGATACAGTTCCTCATCGCTCCGTATATTTACCCGTTCTGCCCGCAGATACTCCGGCAGACTGTTTTCCTCCGGATACATCCCACAAATATCCACTCCGATCACATCATATTCCGTAACCAGCGTTTTTAATATCTGTTCCAGCATTCCCATTGACATTTTTCCCTGGTCCCAGTTTGTCACTGCATATTTTTCGTCCAGCACATCTTTGTCGATGGAAATATAAACAGGAACTTCATCCGGCAGTTCTTTTATTTTTTCATGTGCTTTTCCGTTTTTTAATTCCTCGTAACTGATTTCAACAAGCTTTCCATCTGTCTCCTGCTGCCTGGCTCCAGACTGTAACTTATCAAGCGCTTTCTTCTCCTGCCCGATCAAAACCAGCCTTTGCAGATACGGGTTTTCCTGCAATACCTTTTTCGCCCAGTTTCCGCAACTTAAGATATCTCCGCCCAGACTTGCATCCTGCATATCCGTGTGATGGTCAATTAACACCAGCGTAAACGGCTCCTTGATAAAATCCGTCATAATTTTGGAAATATAATGATAATCCCCCGAATCTATAAAATGAATTCCGGATACTCCGGCCGGCGCAATCAGCGCTTTTATTTTTTCTTCCGCATCTCTGCTGCAATACAGACGGCTGCCTCCGATCGCACTGCAGTCATGCCACTCCAGTCCCGGTTCTTTTCGCTTTGGATAACATTGTGTAAAATCAAAGATCATGTTTCGGTTTTTCAAACTTTTATCCTCCCTTTTTCACAGACATTGCAAAACACGTGCGGCACATGCGCATGCTTTGCAATCGCCTGCGATATATTATAAGAAAAAGGGGACAGCCTCTCGACTGTCCCCCCTTCTGAATAATTAGCCTTCAATAGAAATATACTTCTTTTCTTCTACCTTCGGTGCTTCCTCTTTCTTTGGAACTTCCAGTGTCAGAACACCGTTTTCAAATTTTGCTTTCACGTCATCCTGCGTTACTGCATCGCCGACATAAAAGCTTCGGCTGCAGCTTCCGCTGTAACGTTCCTTGCGGATGTACTTGCCATCCTTATCCTTCTCATCGTTATTCTTACTGGTGGTTGCGGTTACGGTTAAATAACCATCCTTTACCTCACCTTTGATATCTTCCTTCTGGTATCCCGGAAGATTCATTGTTACTTTGTATCCTTTATCTGTCTCAGACACATCTGTCTGCATTGTTCCGTTTGATTTGTATGGGAAACCACCAAAGAAATCATTCATAAAATCGTTACCAAAAATACTAGGCATTAACATAAGTCATCTCTCCTTCCAAATCTTAATCATCTATTTTATTATCAAAGTTTCAAGAGATTATTCATTTCTCTCAACCTCTTTTCCCTTTGTTCATGATATGTTATACCACCGTTTTTAGCACTCGTCAAGTAGGACTGCTAACAATTTTTGTGAAGATTTTGTGAATTTTCTAAATTATTCTGAAAATTATATTATTTTAGCAGAAAGGGCCATCGTTTTCATAGCTCATTTTCATGTAAAATATGCTGCATTTATGTTACATTATATAAATATATGAAAAAAATAAAAAATGCTGTAACGAAACACCGTATTTTTACATCAATAAATGTAACCCATATAAATTCCAGAAAAAAGGAGGTCGCACATGCAGGATATGGACGCAGTCTACCGTCAGCATTTTCGCATGGTGTATCAGTACCTGATGTCACTGACACACCAGCCGGATGTTGCGGAAGAACTGGCACAGGAAACTTTCTGCCAGGCTGTCAGCAGTATCCACCGCTATGACGGAAGCTGCAAGATCACTACATGGCTTTGTGCCATTGCCAAAAATCAATATCTGTCCTATCTGCGAAAGCACCCACTGCACGAGGATCTGACAGACACCGAAGCGGAACTTCCGCACACACCGTCTGCAGAGCAGGAGGCGCTTTCCTCCGCCGGAAAAATGGAATTGCTGCAATGCCTGCACCAGTTTCAGGAACCTTACCGGGAAGTGATCTATCTGCGGGTATTTGGAAATCTCTCGTTCCGGGAAATCGGACAAATTATGGGACAGAGTGAAAACTGGGCGCGCGTGATGTTTTATCGCGGCAAGGAGCGCCTGCGAAAGGAGCTGAACAAACATGAAAAATGATTTGACCTGTGAGGTCGTACAGGATCTGCTGCCAAGCTATGTCGATCACCTGACGAGTGACGTCACAAATACGGCGATCGAAACACATATCCGCGAGTGTGCCGACTGTCGCCGGATACTTTCCGATATGCAGACTCCGGAACCCGTGCCGGCAGAAACGGCAACGGATGCTTCAACTATCGACTTTTTAAAAAAGAGCAACAAAAGGAACAAACGCCGGATTCTTGCCGCCATCCTGATCGTGACACTGTTGCTCGGCAGCATCTGGGGATATCGGACGTATTTCTACCCTGCACCGCTGAAAAATACCGCACTGATCGACTATGCGGTTACCGTAAAAGACAATAAAACCATTCAGATTAAAGGATCTTTAACCGATCAGACACTTGGTGTTGCCGGAATCGACTACTCCTGTGATCCGGATCACCCGGAAACCGTCACAATCAATGTCAGAACCAACCGCATATCGGCAGCCGGGCACAATACATTTTCCGATAAAAAGACAGAAACCCATGCCGTAAAAAAAGTATATGTGAACGATCAGATTGCATGGGAGGACGGCACCTCTATTCTGCCGAAAGCAGCACAGATTTATGCCACGATCCATCCATACGTCGGTGATATGTCTGCCAATGAAAAAACACTTGCGGCACTTGGCATCTCCAATGTATTTTCGATTGCAAACTTCAAACTGCAGACCACGGAAACCCCTTACGGCTGGACCATATATCTGGATGACGCATTTACAAAAAAACAACAGACCACAGTTGAAAAAACCATGAAAAACTATGCCATGGTCATTCTCGCCTGCACCAAAAATCTGGGAAGTGTAACGTTTTCCTACACATTGGATGGAAAAACGACAGATTTTACTTATACGAAAGAACAGGGAGAAAATGAATTTCTTGGCACCTGTAACTACTTCCGCAGTTCTGCCACAGAGTTTCAGACACTGCTTGCAAAAACCGGCATCTTAAGCGATCCCGTCTTTTCCAGACTGTCCGGAAACCAGGGATACCGCCTGACGGAGCAGCTCAACAATGTTCCGGATACAGAAATTACCGGGACGATTCAAAACGAAAAACAAAATATTATTAAGCAATATGAAAGTTATCTGCCGACCAACAGCTGGTCGCCGGGATCAATCAGCAAATCATTTTCTTCCGAAAAAGATGCACTCGCTTATATCGGATACAAAAATCTGCGGTCATTTGCCCTCCCACAGAAAGCAGACAGCATTTCCGTCAACGCAACCGCGGATAAAAAAGGAAACATCTGCTACATCTCGCTTTCCGAACTATACAGTTGTGCAGACGGACAGATCAATGTGACGGCCGCCGCCGATCTCTATACAGAATCATCCAACATCGGTTCCTATATCGATATGGACTATCCATCGTATGAGGAAACGCCGGATGCCGTATCCACCAACGAACTGTACACCACGGCTTCCGGCGATACCTGGCAACTGATTACGACCACCTCTCAGGGTGATGATTTCAATGATTCCATAGACGCTTACCGGACCGAAGACACGATTTTATATGGCATTCACATCGGTTACCCGTCGAACCTGAAAGAAAGCGCACAGGCAGAACTGAAAAAAATTTTAGAAAACGGCATCGGCCAGAACTAAGGGATTTATAAAAAATTAAGAAACCTTTTTCAAAAAGGTATTGAGCCAGAAGAAAATGTTCATTATAATCCATTATAAAACAATAAGGTGAATACCCCGGCCGTATCCGGGAGAAAGGAAACATCCCATCCAGTCTGACTGGATGGGATGAACATTGATAAACATGAAATGGATGATAGCATCTGATATCCACGGCTCTGCATACTACTGCAGACAGCTGTTAAATGCATACAACCGGGAACAGGCCGACCGTCTGCTGCTCCTTGGCGATCTTTTATACCACGGTCCGCGCAATGACCTGCCGGAAGAATATGATCCAAAACAGGTGATTGAACTGCTCAACGCCAAAAAACAACATATTCTCTGTGTCCGGGGCAACTGCGATGCCGAAGTCGACCAGATGGTACTCCAATTTCCCATTATGGCAGATTACTGCGCCATTGCAGACGGTGATACGCTGATTTATGCCACCCACGGCCACACGTATAATGAACAGAACCTGCCTCCACTGCATCGCGGGGACATTCTGCTGCACGGACATACCCACGTCCCGGCATGCGTCCCACACGACACATATACCTGCATGAATCCCGGATCTGTTGCTATTCCAAAAGCCGGAAGCTGGCACGGCTACATGATTATGGAAAATGGCCGTTTCCAGTGGAAAACAATGACTAACGAAGTTAAAATGGAGTTTGCAGACGGAAAACGCATTCTCTAAACAAACTCTTTTACGGAAGCATAAATGCCTTCTGCATTCAGACCATACTTCTCAAGCAGTGCCACTGCCGGGCCGGACTCGCCGAAGCAGTCCTGTACACCGATGGTCTTTACCGGTGTCGGTGCCTTTCTCGAAAGTGTCTCACATACAGCGGAACCGAGGCCTCCGATGACGGAGTGTTCCTCAACGGTCACGACTTTCCCGCATTCTTTTGCTGCGGCAACGACAAGATCCTCATCGAGCGGCTTGATCGTATGGATGTTGATCACTTTTGCATCAATGCCGTCTGCTGCAAGTTTTTCTGCGGCTGCGAGCGACTCGGACACACACAAACCGGTCGCAATGATTGCCACATCTTTGCCTTCCCGCAAGGTGACACCTTTGCCGATTTCAAATTTGTAATCCGGACGGTCATTGATGATCGGAACTGCCAGACGGCCAAAACGCATGTAAACCGGGCCTTCGTGTTCATATGCGGCTTTTACTGCAGCTTTTGCTTCGATATCATCACTCGGATTTAAGATGACCATGCCCGGGATGGTGCGCATGAGCGCAATATCCTCATTACACTGGTGCGTTGCACCGTCTTCACCGACGGAAATTCCGGCATGGGTTGCACCGATTTTTACATTCAGGTGCGGATAACCGACCGAGTTTCGCACCTGCTCGAATGCACGTCCTGCTGCAAACATGGCAAACGAACTTGCAAACGGAACTTTACCGGTTGCGGCAAGGCCTGCTGCAATGCCAATCATGTTACATTCTGCGATACCACAGTCAATGTGGCGCTCCGGAAATTCCTTTTTGAAGATTGCAGTCTGTGTTGCCGCTGCAAGATCTGCGTCTAAAACATATACATCATCATGCTCCTTTGCCAGCTCTACGAGAGCGTTTCCGTAGCTGACACGGGTTGCGATTTTTGTTACTTCTGACATAATGCTTCACCTTCTTTCTTCAGGTCTTCCATTGCGATCGCATATTCTTCATCGTTTGGCGCTTTTCCGTGCCATCCTACCTGATTTTCCATGAAAGAGACACCCTTTCCTTTGACCGTATGCGCAATGATTGCGGTCGGCTGTCCCTTGGTGTTTCTTGCCTCTGCAAATGCAGCGGCGATCTGATCCATGTCATTGCCGTCTGCAAGGTCAACCACATGGAAATTGAATGCTTTGAATTTCTCGTTGATCGGGTACGGAGAGCATACCTGATCCACCGGTCCGTCGATCTGCAGTCCGTTG
>OHAA01000745.1_pt1 | contig 18320 bp, 20 predicted proteins | sample 1606051 | NCBI WGS metagenome assembly OHAA01 (sample SAMEA3541493, study PRJEB24748) | human gut metagenome | biome: human gut; feature: human-associated habitat; material: faeces | place: China | collected 2012
GCCTTTCGTATTATACTGTCTGCCGCCGATATAAGTAGACTGCTGTACTTGGATTTCTTCCACTGACAGTTTCTTCCTGATATCCACGAAGTCTATATCCAGATGATAGTTTCCATCCGCGTCCTGATAGATGCCAAAGCCACTACCACCGGCAGCAAAGTTCTTCGATACAATATTCTTTAGCAGGGTAATTTCTTCCAAAGTAGCAGTACCTTTCACATTGATGCCTTCCAAAAAGGTCATCAGCTTCTGAATAGTCTCGGCTATATCTTTGCGGACATACCGGTCATCATTATCATTTTTGCTACCAATAAGAACCAGTTTAAAATGTTTCTTTCCATCAGCCTCAGAGATGCTGTCATCTTTCTCCAACTTATAAATCGCCCCATTTTCCACCACGGAAACAATCTGCCCGGCATAAGGCACATACGCTACACTATCTGTATTACGTGCATATACAAGAGCGTGGTCGTATGTATCCCATATATCTGTAGTATCAATAGGGTAATCATTCACTCTTTTGTATCGACCTGCAAAGCTGTCCCCTTTTATATCCAGTGCCATAACTAATTTGTTTTAAAGGTGAAATTATCCGTCTCAGTACTTGTCGTGGCGGAAGTGAACACATACATGGTATATTCCACGGCGGCTGATCCATTTGCACCCTCCACGCTGATTTTGTGCGGTGTAGCGGCAGAATCCAAGTCCATGAAGTTATATTGATACCTCTCCAACGAGACTTCCTTAATGGTTCCGGTAGGAATACAGATGACGAAAGTCTTATAATTGCCAATAGTGAACTTATACGTGCCGGCACCGGCATACAGCCCACTCGCCGATAATACACGCACCTGGGAAGAAGTCGTAGGAATGGAGCTAACCACCCCCGCAAACCATTTCCTGCGCACATTCACGCTAATCGTATTAGTCAACTCCTTTTCCGGCAACGCACCGTCCGCGCTGGCACCATAGACGACCGTAGCCTTATACGTCTCCCTGTCGGTATATATACCTGATAATTGCCGGACAGCCTCCTGCTTTCCTGCATTCTCAGCTGAAAAGTTGAGCTTGTTCTCTTTCTTGTCATCATAATAGGCCTCTTTCATGGCACCTTGTCCGTTGCGTGTGGCTGTATAAGTGATATATCCTTTCTGCGTGCCGTATTCCACATCTGTAGAGGTTGATATAACACTCTTCAGGTCGGCACCCAGTGGCTTATACAACATGTTACGCAAAATCTTCTCCCAGGTTTGCCCGGCCAACACCACATCGCCGCTCTTCAGATAACCGACATTGCTCGAATTTACGAGGATGTCCTGTTTCAGCTTATCCGACACCTCGGTACTCGATGATGAACCGCCACCACCGGAACTTCCTGAACTGACCGTAGAAACGATATATTGCAGGTTCGCCAAGCTTTGTTCCACCACACGCTTCCAGCCCTTGCCCACCTGATTGGTACATTCGATGGAGGCCATGGATAAATTATCCAGCTTCCGGACCACCTTCGTCATGCGGGTGTCGAAATGCCCGCCCATGGCAGAGAAGTATTTGTCACTCGATAACCGCACGCGTTGCCCCAGCTGTAACGGCACATTGTGAGTATCTATATAGATATAGTCCGTATCACCGCCATACTTGCTGACATCTTCACTGTACTTTTCAAGGAAACTGTTCACGGCGGCGGCATAGTCGAGTTCCGCCTGCACTTCATACGATGGCGGCATACTGAAGTTCCAGGGGATATACTTGTCGCCCGGCTTCGGAACAAGATTGCCGCCCGGTATCTGTACGTCATCCGCCGGGTATGTATTGATGAGTTCCCATTCCAACGTTTCAGAATTATAGTTTGCTTCGAACCAGTAGTTCCCGTTCTCCGAGTCCCCATGTCCGGCAAGGTCGGCAGGAGGTTGAAAAGAGATGCGTTTTACCAACCCGGCTATTTCGCTTTGGTTGGGATCAAACTGCATGCCCTCGTCGTGGAAGTAATACACCGTAAACTTTTTACCTTCATCATCCGTCTTTTCTTCATGCCGCACAGTGGTCACCGTACCGGTATAATGCGGATATATTTCGGCAAAAGCAGATTCCTCCACATGCTCATACAGTCCGTACTGGGTGTTACGGTCCACATACTTCGACTTATCCGGCAACTGGAGGCGGGTGTAGCCGTAACGGCTGCGGTCAATGTTCTTTGTCGATCCCAACGGTATCAGTCGGGTGAAGAACTGCACATCATTCTCATTTTCCGACTGCGTCAGTGAGGTAAGCCCCTTCATATATCCAAGCTGCACCAGCTCGCCACGTTCGCAGCGGCAAAAGTTCATCACATAGCCGTCCGCCCACCATTCCGTTTCAAAGGTTTCGGATATGGAAGCCAGCGCATCCCAGCAAGTGGTATTGTTATATTCAATGGTCTGCCCGGGCTTCTCCACTACCTCACCAATGCTCCAGACGTCACGCCCGTAGATACGGTTCATGTTCTCTATCCACTTTTCCAGATGTGCACGTGGGGTGCCGTCAAGGCTGAATTGCGGTTCGTATTGCCCGTCCGTCAGGTTCAGATACATCACACGCTGTGCATCATGTTCCGGACCATAAAATTTAACGGAATAGGTGTATTCCAGAGTGGACTTCTGTTTTGGCTTATATTCTTTATTGATACTGAACTTTACACCCGATAGCATCACATAGTCGTTCACATCCAGCATCACGAAAGCGGGATGTGTGAAAGAAACGGAAATAGTATTCTCCGCCATCAACTCATTGTTCCAGGTAGATGATGAAGACGTACTCACCGTCAGCTTCAGTTCTGCATTCTGATTATAGATATTCAGTCTCATTTGAATAGCATTTAATTATTATTTAAAGGGTCTATTGCTATATAAGGATTTGGTTCACGGAACTTCATCTTCATCTTTCCGTAAATCTTACCACCTATTTTAAAAGAGGTAACCATTTGATGGTTAGTGCAACTCTTAAAGTACATCCGGTAGCTGGTTCCCAGTTCCGGAAGAGAGAAAACCAACCAGCCGCTTTTAATAAAAGTTTGAAAAGCCATGAACTTCCGATACCACTCTTCCTTCGTGTCGGCAAGAAGACCAAACTGCAGTGTAACATCACGAGCTTCATAATGTGGCTCCGGCAAAGTCTCAGGCAGACGCTCTCCGTTTTCCTCGCGAAACGCAACAGTTGTATAAGCTTTCATGGCCGGCACCTTCAACAATTCGCCATAATTGGTGTGACTGGCACCATTATCTTCCGCCAGGAAAACATTATACTCCTTATATATGTCTATACCATTAATGGTGATTAATCCTTCCAGTATCTTCATATCATTTCATTTTTACTCCGTCACGTTCCATCTTCTCAATAGCATCCGCAATATCTTCCAAGAATTTACAGAAGGCTGTATTTTCAGCAATAAGGTTGAGTATGCCAATAGCTTCATAGGCATATTGCGAGATATCAGTCATCTTATCATCCATACTGATGACGTGAGTCTGTATTGAAATCCCGATGCCTTCGAGTTTACCGGCAGTCTCCTCAGTAATAGTCGTTACAGCCCCTGCACGTCCTGACTGGCTTTCGGAGGAGCTTTCCCAATTGAAAGCTTCGCTCATATTATCTCTGGCCTGAATCATCGCTTCTACCAATTCCTTATACTTTTCCTGAATGGCTTTCGCTTCATCTTCTGTTATTTCAATGCCACCGGCAGATTTGCCATCCCCAGCAGCCACCCACATATCATACAATGCGTTAATATCTTTCTGGAAGTTTTTTGCAACCATAGAAGCAATGATAGACTTTCTCAAATACTCGCCGAAGTTTTTTGCCATATCCTCGGCAGATGTATCCATATCAGACAACACATCTATGAATTCAGTATAGAAACTATCGTATGATATGCCAGTGATTGCTTCCTGCCATTCTTCTATTATTTCCTTGCCTTTTTCCTCAGCTTCGATGATGGCATCTAAAGCCTTCTGTTGCTCTTCAGGAAGGGCAGCCCAAATTTCTATATAACTTTCTCGTATTTCTTCAAGTTGTTTTCCTGTCAAAGTAGCCAGTCCGCTGGTATCAATACCCGTTAATTTTGACCCTCCACCAGATATATTGAACTTCTCCAATATTTTTTTGTACTCATCCCAATATTTATATGACAAAGCTCCACCACCTTTTTCCTGACCAGCAACTTCGGCTATTTTTCTGTATTGTTCAGTTTGCTTATTAAGGTCTTCCATAGCTTTCCTTGCCGCTTCAATAGCGGCAAAGCCATACCCAAACTTTATACTCTCCTTTTGCTTATCTATAATTTTGTCATAAATATCCGCAACTGCATTCAACTGCTCTATATATTGCCTTCTTTCTTCAGCATCATTACTACTAAATAAACTGGCTATCTTTGTTGCTACTTGAATGGCAGCGCTAATGATGGCAAGAATGACAGACGCACTTTCTACTGCCCTGATAGCAGATGATGCTGTTTGAGATGCAGTTTCAACTCCATTCATTGCCGTCATGGCAAACTCGCCGATATCACCTATCAATCCAATAATTTCTCCTGCCCGGCCACCAATAGCACTTCCAATCTCAGAAATGGATTGGGATAAACCATCTATGACATCAGTCACTTTCTGCTCAGAAACCTGCACCTTGGCATTGGCCTTTACAGACTTATCCTTAGCTTTATTATACTTTTCAAGCGCTTCGGCAGAAGACAGATAGGTTTTATCAATCTTCCCAGTACCCTGATTATAGGAAGTACCGGCGACTACCTGCCCACCCGAATTGACCGTATCAAGATTCTTTTTTGCTTCTGCCAGTTCTTTCTCGGCCTCCGCCAGTTCTTTCTTCCGGTCGGCAAGCGCTTGGAAAGGATTACGATCGTCCAGTTCAGTCATAATATCCTGAATGGTAGTAGTGTATTCCCGTAGTTGGTCAGGTGACAGGACTCCGGCGGCCGTCTGCTTGGCTTTTTCAAACTGAGACAGCAAGGATTTAAGCGTCTCAGATGAAGTTTCTTTCAGATTCTCGAAGGCACGGACATAATCAGGGGATTGTTTCAACTGTTCATAGTCCATACTCATCAGCGACTTGCCTTTGTCCTTGGTTGCTTTCGCCAAAGCAATATTCATAATTTCTACGGTCTCCGTGTCGCCTTTCTTCTCCGCTTCCCGGCGTTTTTCTTGGATATCTGCCAACTTTTCGTTGTACTCCATCTCAATGGCAAGGCGTTTTTCCTCATAGGTGCCGTACTCCTTATTATATTCAATGAGGGCCTGTATCTTTTCCGCTTTCAGCTTTTTACTTTTGTCCGCATACTCCTTCTCCAAATTAAAGAAGTCTTTAACGTATTGCTCACCGGCAAGGTCACGTTGCTGCTTTGCCTGCCCTTTTACCGTAGCCACCTGTTCCGGTGTTACGGTCATTCCGTTCTTCTGTGCTGCTTGTAAGGCTTTCAACCGTTCACGCTCTTCCTGATCTATGCGTGCCAGTTCATCATCGAACTGTTTCTGGGCAAGTGCCTTTTTCTTTGCTTCACCTTCTTCCATCAAGGCGAGGGTCATATCGTTTATTTTCTGACGGGCTTTAAGTTCGGCATTGGCAATGTCCTCCGCTTTTTCTTCATTGCCGGATGTTTTTTTCTTTTGATTGGCACGCTCCTCATAATCATAGACAATAGCATCCTGCATGGTCTTGTTATAATTACCCCAGGCACTTTTTGAGTTTTCGCGGGCTGCATCCAGTTGTTCTTTGGTGGCATCCCCTTTTATAAATTTGGCATTAATTTCATCGAAAGAAGCATCAGCCAAGGCCAAAGCCGTTTTGGCAGCTTCTTTGCGAAGCTCTATCAATTCTTTTTTTGATTTCCCGGCAGCTTCTGCAATGCGGGTGTCAAAATCCACATCATCAGATATTTGTTGAAGGGACAGTTTTGTTTTATCTATTTCGTCATTTACTGCTTTTTGTGCTTTTTTAGTCCGGTCACTATATTTGTCCCACAATACTATGAGAGCAGTTATAACAGCTGACAATCCCAGTGTCAATGTTGCCATCAAAGCCTTTGCTGCCACATTAGAAATACCCAACGATACAGCCAACTTCGTATTGGCTGCTGTCAGCATATTCTTGGCCCCTGTCAGCAACACATGCGTAAAGTAACTGTCCTTATTCAACGTATTGGCAACTTGCTGCACGCCCATGGTGATTGCCATCACGGCCTGCAATCTTGTTTGTATCTCTGCCAATTTTTCCTGTTCAACTCCAAAGAGGGAAGCCACGCCGACACCGGCAGTCATGGCACCGGTCAAACCGGAAACGGCATCCATGGTAGCCTTTATATTCTTGTTGTCGTCGCTGAATATCCGTCCTTGCGTGTTGATGTCCCCCATGCGGTCCTGCATCTCTCCAAGCCGCTGCATGGCTTCGGCATATTCCTGTGTCCCTTCTGTCATTCCCGACATCTGTTCTTTCAGGTTACGGATTTCCGTACGGAGCATGATGTGCTTCTGGCTGGTCTGCTCCACTTGCTTCTCCAGTAAGGCAAGTTCTCCCTTTTCTTCGGCAAGCACTTTTTTTGCGGCTGCCAGGTCGGCAGTCAGTTCCATCTTACTCTTGCCGGGAGAGGCTTTCTCCAGTTGCTTCTCCAGTGCCCTGATATCCGCTTCCACCTGTTTCACCGCATTGCTCTGTTCGTTCATGCGCGCCTGAAAGTCAGCCGTTACCTGTTCTACGGTCTGGCCTACTTTAGAGGTGTCCCGGACGATTTCATCCAACCCCTCTTTCGTTTTATTCCGGGTGATTATAGTGAGTTCTACAGGTTCCATTATTTTTCAGATATATGGGTTTGGAAGAAGGCAACCGGGTCTTTGCCTACACCGCTTGCCCGTTTCATTTTATTCATCATTGTCTTGTACTGCCGTTTCTTCTGTTCTTCTACCGAAACATAATGCGGAGCGTCTTTGGCCATAAGCAGCAACATCGGATAAGGTACTTTCCACAATATATAATCTATACTCCAGCCGGTAGCCGTAGCCACTTGCCAGATTAACCCGAACGGGCTATGAGGAGCTTCCGTATACCCCTTTAACTCCCGCTGTTGAAATGGCTCAAATTCGGTTTCATCGGATTCATCGTTTCCACCAAGCTGATAATAGTCTGAAAAGACTTCGGGTCAATCATAGTTACCAGCTGATACATCGCTTCCTGCAAAAACAAGGGGTGTACATACCAGCGAAGCCACCACGCAACGAAACGATTCAGCAACCTGCCAAGCAGCGGACCTCTGACCAAGGCATGTGCCACTATGCGGCTGATTGTTTTTCCATGTTCCGCCATCAGCTTCATGCTCTGTTCGCAGGTATATTCCTTCATTTCCTCATGAGAAACACCCATGCGTAAATATAGATTGCTGATCCGGATCATTCCGCCCAGTCCAGGTGTCCGCATAATCAAGCTGTGAGGTTTCCGTTTGCGATACAGGAACCTGAATGGGCGGACGGGAATCGCCACGCCCATGTCAAGCATCAAAGCGGAAGCCTTCAATTGTTCCGTCTGTTCCATAGTTACCCTTCAACTGTCTGCGGTGGAATGATGCGGTAACGCGCTTTGCCTTCTTCCAAGGGCTTCAGGCATTTCACCGTGCAGTCATAGCTCAGTACTCCACTCATGTTGATAGAATCGGCGAGTTCTCCGCTCATCTTGGCGCGGGCTATCTCAATCTTGTGACCGCTGACGCATTCCACTTCGAACGGACCTTCCAGGTCCTTGAAGTCGGTAGGCGGCTCGTAGGCACCATCTTTTGTAGCGACTGTGCCGCCAAACATATCCTTGCATATCTCCGGGGTCAACTGGATAAGCTTGAAGCCGAAAGCGGTGGTACCGGGATTACTGGTTATCTCATCTACCGGGCCATCCTGAACCTGCGCGGCATAAATGGGGGTAGTCTGCTTTGCCTCGCCTTTCGGAGATAAACCGTCTTGACTGATCCAGCCGATTTTCTTGTTGTTGAACTTTAGTTCACCTACACCGTAAACCAGTCCGTTATTCTCTTTTACTGCCATAATGTTTTGATTTATGATTTATAATTTAGATTTATTCAGGCGCTGTTTAAAGAGCCTGTAAATAAGGATTAAAAGGACTATGACGGCTGCCGTTTGTCCTGTTCGTATCCAAAACCATTGCCAGCCTGTAGGACTGCACGGAGGCGGTTCTTCAATTTCTTCGATGGTTTCGTTGCGGATGCGCGTCAGTTCTTCTTTCAACAGTATGACTTGCCGTGCAAGGCTGTCACAGGTCGAGGTTATTATCAATGTATCTCCCTTTCCGCGCACCACGCTTGCAGTGGCCTGCCCGCTGCGGGTACTATACCCCGCGCCTTCCGGCAATGCAGCCAGTTGGTTCATCGGCAACTTCGTCCTCGCTTCGCTGGCCGGAACGGGCAGGAGGGTCAGAACGGATTGTCTTACGCTTTGCAGGCTGTCGCTTAGATAGCGGGTGGCTGTCATCCTGCCCGGACTTCTGCAACTCGTTACGGATAGGGCAATTATCCCAATGACGGCAGGAAGTAGCTTTCGCAACAGTACGATCCAGACGTGCGATGGCCCTGTAGAGTTTTCTGTTTTCATCTTGAATTTTTATAAGTTCGTCGCGGAGCATGTTGATGTTGTCCAGATAGGCGGCATCAATATCGCTTCCCTGACGGGCTTTGGACAGTCGGCGGTTAAGGAACCACCCGAAGGTCGCTCCCAAGGCCGTTCCCAGTCCTGCGGGAAAGATATAGCCAAGTATCTGCATCAAAGAGTCCATTTATTTACGATTTTATGATTTACAATTGAATTTACTCAGAGTAAGTTCCAGCCTGCCTGCACGTCCGCCATCACCGCCGGTACACCGTTCTCCACCTGTGAGATCGCGGCCGCGAAAGCGCACATTGTTCCTTTATCCCTCACATCGGGCACATGACTGGCAGGCACCTGCATCTCACGGCACACCCGGCTGATATACCCCGATGTGTTGTTTTCCACCGGAGGAGCCCAACGGTTGATAAAGTCCGATATCGTACGACAGCCGTTCACTCTGCGATAGTTCTGCAACAGCTTAATCAAAGCCCGATAACCGTAGGCCATGCTGCGGAACTGGCAGAAAGCTTTATCCTGCGAAGGACGAACCTCCCCCTGCCACAAAGTGCGTGACAGGCGGATGTTGCCCGGATTATTGTTCTTCAGTCCCCGTGCTGCCATCTTCTTGCTTTGTTTCAGGATTATCAGCCGGCGGGGCTCCCGTCTCTTCCTTCACCTCGGCAAGCCCGCGGCTTACCAGATCGTCCGCACGTTCTTTATCCACTTGCAGTTCCGTGCCCGGAGCATACTGTGTCTTATGGTCGAACTTGTCCTGAAATGCCATCAGGACAACGACCGTTACAAGTAATTTCTTTGCCATAGCTATGCCTCCTTATCCTTCTACTACAGGTTTGAATGCTCCGTCAACTCTCCAGTCCAGTGCAATGAATTCTTCACCGAAGCCGATCTGCGTGTCCGCCTTCATCAGCATCTTGAAGAAATAGAGTTCGCTGGCGTTCGCCCATTTATCAATCTGGATCACATTTTCATCATCTTGAAGGTTGACGGCCGCAAAGAGGTTACCGTTCAGACCACTGTCACAGATAGTGGCTACCACCAGACCTTGTGGCCATTGGGTCAACACTTCGAAAGAAATTCCTTTGTAACGTTCCTGGTTGATATCCGTAGGCGCTGTGCCCTTGTTGGCGAGCTGCGTCAGTTCGTCGTCGTAAGTGTCGAAGTCTTCCACGCTCATCAGAATGCGCAGGTTCGGATTATTGCGCATAGTCACCGGAATCGCGGTGCGCAATTCTTTCAGACGTTGCAGCATGGTAGTTCCTACGGTCTTCACTTTCACTACATCCGCATCCTTGGCAGCCTGTGTCAAGATACCGTCCAGCAACAGGGAGTCGTCCGAACCGTCTTCATACTTGCCGTTGATATACTGGTAGCCAAGTTCGTGGCCCACCTGTTTCAAGAGTTCATTCAACAGAAGGCTCTGGATATTGGGAGGCAACTGGCGGAACACAAGGTCTCCCGTCGGCTGATACTGCCGCCAGATATGTTCGAAAGCACGAGGGTTGAAGAGCGTGAACGCCATCATGTCTTTAGGCGTCAACTTCTTTTCACTGTAGGTGAAGTCACCCTTGCTGTCTGCCTTTTGCGGGTCTTCCTTACGCTTTTGGAGCATCTTGTTCGATTTCACACGAGGGATGCTGATGGAGCTGTTCACTCCGGGAATCACCATGATGAGCCCCTTGCTGACCAATTCATTGCCGGTAGCGGCGAGGGTCAACACATGTTCGAGTACTTCGCCACCATAGTTGGTGGTATTCAATCCTTGAATTGCCATTGTCTTTTAATTCTTTAATTATTAATTATTCATTCGCGCCGTGCGCATCACATCTTCACTTTCTGTTTTCCACGCAATTGCGGAGCACTGCCCGCACTGCGTACGCTGCTACCTACGTTCTTTCCGAAATAGGAAGAGCCGCCTAATTTGGCGTTCTTGGGATTCTTGACCGGGATCATAGTTAATTACTAATTACAGATTACTAATCACGGGTGGCGGTTCGTTCGCGAATTTCCCGTTGTTTCTTCTCCCAGGGGCTTTCGGCTATGTTCTGCGGTTGCCCGTTCTCCAGCTTGTCCTTCAGCAGCTTCTTCGGTTTCAATGCTTTCAGGGCACTCATACCATTCTTGAAGTCGGCTTTCAGAATGTTCTTATAGGTATCTTTCTGATCGGCACCGATGCGTCCGTCGGTTACGGCTTCCGTCACGGTGGTCTCAATGCGTTCTTCTTCCTGCTGTTGCAGTTGTTCTTTCAGTTCGCCGTTTTCCTTTTCCAGTTCGTCGGCCTTGTCCGCCTTCTGGGCTGTTTCGCCAAGTATGGCCATCACTGCCGCTTCGTCGGCACAGTTGGCAAAGCGGGGAATCTTTCTAACATCTTCCAGTTTCATTTTATCAGGGTTTTGTGGCTGTTGCTCCAGCTCCAGCCGATTAGTAAATATGCGGTAAATATCCTCCGTGGAACTTTCATCGGGAATGGGCTCCACATCATAGATGGCGTCGATCAGACCCAGCCCGAGGGCTTCGTCGGCTTTCAGCCAATGATCCGTTCCGTCGAAGTAAGTGCTTTTCACCTCTTCCTTATCCTTCCCACTGCGCGTGCCGATAATCTCGGCAATGGTATCTTCCAGACTTTCAATGGTGGATATCATATCCTGCAAGTCTTTTTTGTTGCCAAAACAGCCACCGGATACATTGTGCAGCATCATCCGCGCATAACGGCTCATCTCTACCCGCTTCCCGCAAAGGGCAATGACACCGGCGATACTGCCGGCAATACCATCAATATAGATCGTGACATTGCTCTTGCACTGACGGATAGCGTTGAAGATGGCGATGCCGGGGTAGACATCACCGCCAACGGAGTTGATCCGGATATTCAGGTTCTCATAGTTGCCGTCCAGGTACATCAGTTCGTTCACAACGTCCCGGCTGGCAATCTTGCCGTTACCGCCTTCGTTGCTGATCTCTCCGTAAAGCAGCAGACTGGCGGTCTTTTCATTCAGTATATTTTTAATTGTCATACGTTGTTCGGATTATTTGCCACAAAACTACCCCGTAGGACACAACCGCACAAAAAACTATGTAACGCTTTCCCGCAACTGCGTAGACGCTGTGGCATTGTCTGCACCCGCTCCGCGCTTTTTTCCCATTCCCGGTTGCTGTAATGAACTTTGCGTAAATTATAAAAGATTATTGTATGGCCGAATTGACTTCAAAACAGAAAAAGGACTATGCCCGTACACTCTACTTGAAGGACAACCTGACGCAACAAGAAGTTGCGGACAAGGTGGGCGTGTCACGCCAGACCATTATCCGGTGGATGGCGGCAGAGGAATGGGAAAAGATGAAGGTGGGGCTCACACTGGGGCGCGAACAACAGATAGCGAATCTGCACCGGCAGGTGATGGAACTGAACAACCTTATCCTCTCCCGTCCGGAAGGCGAACGCTTCGCCACTTGTGCCGAGGCCGACACGCTGGGTAAACTGGCAGCCGCCATCAAGAAGATGGAAACGGATGTGGGCATCACCGACCTGGTGAACGTGGGCATGCGCTTCATTGAATGGATTCGCCCCATCGACCTGGACAAGGCAAAGGAAGTGACCACTCTGTGGGACAAGTTCATTAAAGACAGCCTATCATGAAACAGGAAGAAAAAAACGCACTTCTCAACTGGGAAGAATATAAAACGGATATCAGCAACTCCACCCCGGTGGACGTGAGTATGAGCCAGGCAGAACGGGAGAAACACCGGCTCTATCTGGAAGCGCATCCTGTGGAATGGATTCAGTTCTTTTTCCCGAAATATGCCAAGTATCCCTTCGCGCCTTTCCATAAGAAGGCTATCAGTCGCATTCTTAATAATGACGAATGGTATGAGGTGTTATCGTGGAGCCGCGAGCTGGCGAAAAGTACGATAGTCATGTTCTGCGTGATGTTCCTCGCCCTGACAAAAAGGAAAAAGAACGTGATGCTGGCAAGTGCCACACAGGATAGCGCCAAGCGACTGCTGGCCCCTTACCGTGCCAACTTCGAGGCCAACGGACGCATCAAGGCATACTATGGCGAACAGGCAAATATCAGTTCCTGGACAGATACCGAGTTCATAGCCAAATGCGGATGTGCCTTCCGTGCCATCGGTGCCGGCAACGCTCCCCGTGGTAGCCGTAATGAAGCCGTACGACCGGATATATTGCTGGTTGATGACTTTGACACCGATGAAGAATGCCGCAACCCGGACATTGTGAACAAGAAATGGGAATGGTACGAACAGGCTTTCTATGCTACCCGTTCCATCAGCGAACCCACCTTGATCGTATGGTGCGGAAACCTCATTGCCCGCGATTGCTGCGTGGCACGAGCCGCAGCTCTTGCCGATCATCATGATGTCGTGAACATTCGTGACAAGGACGGACACAGCACCTGGCCGGAGAAAAATACAGAGCAGCACATTGACACAGTCCTGCGCAAAATCAGTGCCGCCAGCGCACAGAAAGAATACTATAATAATCCTGTCACCGAAGGCGAAGTATTCAAGGACATCACTTACGGCAAAATTCCATCTCTGAAAAAGTTTCAATTTTTAGTCATCTATGGTGACCCCGCACCGGGTGAAAATAAGAGTAAGAACAGCAGTACCAAAAGTTGTATCCTGTTGGGCATGATCGGTTCGAAACTTTACGTTATCAAACCCTTTCTGGATCGCGGGCTGAATGCTGAGTTTATCGACTGGTATGTGCAGTTGCAGGAGTACGTGGGAAGCAAAGTACCGGTGTATTGCTATATGGAAAACAATAAGCTGCAAGACCCCTTCTTTCAGCAGGTATTCAAGCCATTGGTAGGCAAGGTGCGAAGGGAACGGAATATACAGCTGTACATCCAACCTGACGAAGCCCGGAAAACCGACAAAGCCACTCGTATCGAAGCCAATCTGGAACCATTGAACCGTGAAGGCAATCTCATCTTCAACGAAGCGGAAAGGGATAATCCGCACATGAAACGCCTGGAGGATCAATTCAAATTATTTACCCTGCGATTGAAGTTCCCCGCCGACGGCCCCGACTGCGTGGAGGGCGGTTACTGCATCATTAAAAAGAAGATTCAACAATTGGTTCCGGTGACCGTGATCCATCACGATGCTCGCCGCAACCCTAAAAGATTATAGCCATGAGCAAATTCATTACCCCCGAAGATTATGATGCCAGTATTCATCGCGAAATACTGGATTCATTGACCCGCAACGACGATGCAATCATCGAAATCTGCGAAGACCGTGCAATCAAGGACATGCGCGGATACCTCAGTACGCGCTACGATGTGGATGCCATATTCTCAGCAGAAGGCACAGACCGCAACCAGCTTGTCCTGATGATAGCGGTGGATATCGCTATATACCATATTTTCACTACTCACAATCCGCAGAAGATGTCGCAGATACGCAAGGACCGTTACGAGCGGGCAATAGAATGGCTGAAACTGGTAGCAGGCTTCAAGACCAACATAGACGGCGCACCGAAACTCCCGAAAGAAGAACAGAAACAGAACAGTCCCTATCTGATGAGTAGTAACCCTAAACGCACCAATCACTTATGAGCATATTCAGTAAATTCCCCTCATTCAGGAATAAGGCCTCCAAAGGCAAGCAACGTATCACCGAAGGCAGCAATGTAACCCGACCGGGTGCAACCATCATACTGACCCAGCCACAACGCTTCGGCATTGGGCTGGACGACTACATGCAGGGCATTCGGAGCATGGAGAATGTAGACTTCACCCAGCGCGTCAAAATATACGATATCTACAATGAAAGTCTGATGGACCCGCACCTGTTTTCTGTTGTGCAGAAACGAAAGAGCGGCGTGCTTGGCCGCAAGATTGAATTCCGCCGTAACGGCATACCCGATGACAAGGTAAACGAACAGATTTCCTCGCCCTGGTTCCTGCGCTTTCTGGGCGACGCGCTCGATGCTGAATATTGGGGCTTCACTCTCGTGCAGTTCTACATCAACAAGAAAGGCTGGATAGACTACTTTTTAGTTCCCCGCAAACATGTGGACCCGGTACTGCGTATCATCAAGGCTCGCCAGAACGATATCAACGGCGAGAGTTTCGACGAATATCCTGATCTACTGATGATACAGGGCAAAGAACCTCTGGGCATTCTGGCACGAACCGCCCCTTACGTCATCTACAAGCGCGGCACCATAGGTGACTGGGCACAATTCTCCGAACTGTTCGGCATGCCCATACGGAAGTATACTTACGACGCTGCCGATCCGGATGCGCTGGCTGCCGCAATGGAGGCCGCCAAAAGCCAGGGAGGCGCTTCCACATACTTCCAGCCTGAAGGTGCCAACCTGGAGTTCGTGGAGACAGGAAACACCACCGGCAGCAGTGAACTATACAGCAGCTTCGTAGACCGCTGTAATGCAGAAATGAGCAAAGCCGTGCTTGGCAATACCCTGACTACCGAGGCCAGCGAAACAGGTACACAAGCTCTGGGAACCGTGCACAACAAAGTGGAACAGGCGCTCATCGAACAGGATGCCCTCGCCATCCTCAACCTGCTGAACTACGACATGACCGACCAGTTCGCCGCCCTGGGGATAAACACCACGGGCGGGGAGTTCGTCTACATAGAAGAAGTAGACCAGGAACAAGTAAAGACGCGTGCCGAGCTGCTTGAAAAGGCCGTCAAAGTCTTCAACCTTCCCATGGACGACGACTACCTGTACGGGCAACTCAACGTCGAATGTCCCGACAACTACGAGCAGCTCAAAGCGGAAATGGAGGAAAAGAAGAAAGCGGAAAATCCATTCGCTCAAATAATGCAACCGCTCGACAATAGTAAGAACTCACAGCAACCTCAAAACCGTTCACATTCTTTTTTCGCGGACGCCCCGCACAGCGACGGGGCTTTAGACTGGTAATGAACGAGCTTTACAACAAAGCCGACGACAACGACGTAAGCGGCGCTTTCGTCTTTGATGACAAAGCCCTGCAACGTGCCCTAAAGCATATTTACGAAAAGGATTTTCACCCCATGACGGAAATCGAGGAAAACCTTTTTAACGAAACCTTCCGCGCATTTACGGAAGCTACCAACGACGGTGTCAGCCAATCTTCCGCCGAAGTCCCCACAGAGTTCCGGCAGAGGATAGACCAGGGTAACGCCGTCTTCTCCGCCTTCAAAGTGCACCGCATGCAGAACGACATCGCTGCTCAGATGTACGATTCAAACGGTGTTCTAAAACCGTTTGAACAGTGGAAAAAGGACGTTCACCCGATGCTCGACCATCACGTGGAGCACTGGCTGAAGACGGAATACGACACCGCCGTGATCCGTGCCCGTCAGGCGGCGGACTGGCAACGCTTCGAGCAATACGCCGACATCCTGCCGAATTTGGAATGGATGCCCAGCACCAGTGCCAACCCAGGAGCGGACCACAAGGTTTTCTGGGGAACCATCCTTCCGATAAGCCACCCGTTCTGGAGTGCTCACCGACCCGGCGACCGATGGAACTGCAAGTGCAGTCTGTCCGCCACCGACGAACCGCCCACCGGAGCGCCACGCGAAAGCACTGACCCGAAGAATCAACCGGCACCGGGACTGGACAATAACCCGGGAGTGGATGGACGACTGTTCAGTGACACGCACCCGTATGTAAGTAATGCATACGAAGGGGCGAAGGAAGCTGTGAAGGCATTCCTCAAAGACAAGTTCCCTGATTATGCCAAAGTGAAAATAGAACCGCGCCACAATCAGGACGAAAAGTATTCGGAACGTACCAAAGAACTGAAAAAAGAAGCTGCTGAAAGTATCAAGGGGAAAGAACTTGTGAACAGCAACTTTAAACACAAGGTGTTGATAGGCCAAAAGAACGTGAAAGAATGGCTGAACCAACCTCATGAGCACTATGCACATAAGAATGAAATGATTCTCAACATAGAAGAGGTATTTAAAAAAGCAAAGTACGTAGGTATTGTCTCCAAATACAAAGATATCCCCAAATTGGTGCAATCCCACCTGTTTGAAACAAAGATTTTGGGAGATAAAAGTTGGATCATTGTTCGCGAATACGAGGATGGAAGTTTCAGACTGCACAGTATCACCGACTCAAGTAAAATATTGCAGCACCTTAAAAAAGAAAGGAGCTAAAACAAACCTCGTCGGGACTACAACCCGACACTGGAATATTTTAACTCCTTTCTGTGGCACAAATATACGGATATTTATCTAATAAACAATGGATATACAGGAATTTAACCGCCGTCTCCTGCAAAAGAAGAAGCAACTGGATGACCTTATGCATCGCAAGATGCCGGTATTGGCAGGGAACATCGCCAAACGACACATCGAAGAAGACTTCCGTAAGGGAGGCTTCACACATGGCGGATTCCATAAATGGAAGGAAACAAAACGGCAGAAAGGTGGAGGAAAGGGAGCCAATGCCCAATACGGCCCGCTGCTTTCCGGCAGGAACTATCTTTCCGGAAGCATCGAGTACACGCCGGGGGATGCTCAGGTCACAGTATTTACCCGGGCACCCTATGCAGGAGTACATAATTGGGGTGGTATCCTACGCCCTACCGTTACTCCAAAGATGCGTCGGTTTGCTTGGGCGCAGCATTACCGGGAAGCCGGCACTGATAAGAAGAAAGACACTTTTTGGAAACGCCTGGCACTGACCAAAAAGTCGAAGCTCACCGTTACTATTCCGCAACGCCAGTTCATGCCATCCACCCCCGGTCCGGAACTCGCAAAAAAGGTGAATGATAAACTGAATCAGGAAGTAGAAAAGATTATTAACTCATAAATAATAAAACAAATATGGAACAGCTATTTAACGACCTCCAAAAGCAAATCGCCGAAAAGATGGGCGACACCCTCTCACTGATCGACGAAGACTGCGGACAACTGGAAGTCCTGGCAAACGGTGAAGACCAGTACCCTGTGACTTTCCCCTGTGTTCTGATCAGCATCCCCGAAACCCTTTGGGAAAATCTGAAAGGAAACCTCCAGCATGGCAAGACCACCGTTGCCATCCGTCTGGCTTTCGACTGCTATGATGATACCCACTACGGCAGTACTCAGGAACAGCATACCGCCGAACGCATGCAGCTTGCAGCCCGGCTGAACTCCTTCCTGCACGGCTGGCGGTTCGATGGCTGCGCCACCGTCCTGATCCGGCGAGCAAGCAGGCAGTATTCGTTACCGCATGGCGTGAAGGTCTATGAGATGGAATATACCACTACAGTGGCAGACGAGATTCAGAACAATGAGAGTTGAGCACGCATCTCTTCCTGCTTGCGGATGATGCGCGGATCGGCACTGGCGTTGATGATGTTGTAGAAAGTCTTTTCGCAGATGTGGTATTTCGGCCAGATATAGCGGCGAAGTATTTCCCGGTTACTGAGACCGCTTTTGGCATGTTCATCGTAGATACGAACAACATCTTCCACGCGATACGCATAGCTACACCCATATAATTTTGTCCGATTCTTTTTCATAAATTGAAAGCAAATGAATAATGAAAGAATGAAACTACCCTGAAAACTCTATGCAAAAATAACAATAATAACATATTAATACAACTAAAGCCCTGTATTACCACACCAAGAGAATAGCGTCATTTTCCTGACGTCGAGAAAATGATTAGGATATAAATACAAGAGCCTCTGTACA